>FWPV01003007.1_pt1 | contig 39419 bp, 36 predicted proteins | sample 2228371 | NCBI WGS metagenome assembly FWPV01 (sample SAMEA103939776, study PRJEB20133) | metagenome
TCCCATGGGATACCCTCCTTCACCAGTCCTCCACTAAACCCTAAGGAGGTACCCCTTTCCCACCCCTGACACAAGAAAGTTTACGCTACCGAAAAAGCGCGGGCCTTGACGTCTTCTGTCATTCGTGCTATAAAGGCAAACAATACGTGGCCCTTCAGGAAACCCGCCGAAAAGGGTAAACACTGAGCTGCTGATTCGGAGCTTATTGATCAGCTCCTATCCGGGTCATTTCGATCCGGGCAGAGGTCACTGGGTCTTTTGGCCCATTTGAGGATCTCTAGCTCTACGGGAGAGAGGCTGGGACCAGGTGGTGCCAGCCGGCCTTCGGAGCGGGGGGTTTTGCTGTTGTGCTATGCGGTCGTTTCCCTGATGGGGCAGAATCTAAATCGCAGGAGCGGACAACTTTTTTTGTGTTTCGTTGTCTAAATCTTTATTCGAGAGTCAATGATGAGAGGGGGGGATCGATTTGGCAAGTTCTCAGGGTTACGCCGAGCTTGAGCGCGCTGGACTTGAGCTTATAGATTGCGCTCGGCAGCCAGGGAGGTTACGCATATCGAGGCACGCCTGTGCCCTCAGATACCTTTTGGCCCAGAAGGCCCAGCCTGACTATCCCAACGACGAGTTCGGAATGGCCCTCAAGGCCGGTCTCGACATCTGCAAGAACTGCCCTGATGGCCGTAGCCGTTCCAAGGCCATCAAGAAGAGGTGAGGCCTCGTGGCCTGGCCACTGGCGCTATCGCAACAGCCGGTGTGGGACGTCCTGACTTCCGATCGTCTTGGATCTTGGCGGACAAACTACCGCCTCTGTTCAAATGCTGGAGGTGGTGTGCTGTGGACCTATGATGACGGGTCTCGAAGAGCCCATCTTGCAGCGCATGAGGGGGGATGCACTGCATCTCTTTCGTGAGGCCATCCAGGCTGCAGACCCAGGGGAGGCCGTCCGCCGTCACCTGTTCATACGCGAGGGATTCCTCCAGGCCGGGGGGACATCTCTGCCGTTGGCCGATTTTCACCGCATCATGGTCGTGGGTGCGGGCAAGGCATCGGCATCCATGGCCGCGGCCCTGCACGGGTTACTAGGGGGGCGGATCCACTCCGGAGTCGTCCTGGTGAAGGACGGCCACGGGCTTCCTTTGGACAGGATCGAGGTCCTGGAGGCCGGCCACCCCATCCCGGACGAAAGGGGTGTCATCGCAACGCGTCGCGTGTGTTCCTTGGCCCGCGGCGCCGTCAAAGAGGACCTGATCATATGCCTTCTCTCGGGCGGTGCATCCGCCCTTCTCGTCTCACCGGCAGAACCCGTTACGCTGAGGGACAAACAACTCATCACCCAGATACTTCTATCCCGCGGGGCCACCATCCACGAGATCAACAGCGTCCGTAAGCACCTGTCACAGGTCAAGGGAGGAGGTCTGGCGCGGCACGCACGTCCTGCTACGGTCCTGACCTTGGTGCTTTCGGACGTGGTGGGTGACGACCTGGATGTCATCGCATCTGGACCGACCGTACCGGACCGTAGCACATTCCAGGACGTGGCGAGGGTGTTCGACCGCTACGAGATATGGGGAAAGGTGCCTCCCTCTGTTGAGGATCGCGTGCGAAGAGGACTCTTGGGTGAGATCGCCGAGACCGCGAAGCCTGGGGATCCGGTCTTCGAGAGATGCCACGTGGAGTTGGTAGGGACCAATCTCTCGGCCCTTGAGGCTGCAAAACGGGCCGCGGAATCCTTGGGCTACAGGACAGTGATCTTGTCCGCACGTATGGAGGGAGAGACGGACGAAGTGGCCAGGATGCACGCGGCCGTGGCTAAGGAGATCCTGACGTCGGGAAATCCTTCCCCCCCCCCGGCATGCATCCTCTCCGGAGGAGAGACCACCGTGACATTGCGCGGCGAGGGGAAGGGAGGTAGGAACCAAGAGTTCGTCCTGGCCGCCGCCGTGGCCCTGGAGGGGGTTGAGCACGTCGTGGTCCTCAGCGCTGGCACAGACGGCACGGACGGCCCCACCGATGCCGCAGGGGCGCTCGGAGATGGCCGTACGGTCTCCAGGGGCCGGCACAAGGGTTTGGAGGCCAGGGATCACCTAAGGCGCAACGATGCGTACCCTTTTTTCCAGGCGCTCGGGGACCTGGTCATCACAGGTCCCACAAGGACCAATGTGATGGATGTCAGGGTGCTTCTTGTGAGGAGGCCATAGACAGGAAGGGGGGACATTCGTGGAACTCTATCTCGTCCAACACGGTGAAGCCCTCTCCGAAGAGGCAGACCCGCAAAGGGGCCTCAGCGAGGCCGGCAAGAAACAGGTCTTGGCCGTCGGGGCTGCCCTCGCACGTCTAGGGGTGAAACTGGGCAAGATAGTCTCGAGCCCCAAGAAGAGGGCGCACCAGACCGCGGAGGCCGTGGCCAAGGCCTTGGCCCTACCCCCAGAGGAGATAGCCACCATGAGGGCGTTGGAACCGTTGACCCCTCCGGAGGAGACAATAGAGGCCTTGAGGGTCCTGGGCACGGATACACCCATCCTCTTGGCGGGTCATCTCCCTTCTTTGGGCGAGGTGGCTGCATATCTCATGGACTGTCAGAGCCGCATCGCCTTCCGCATGGGTGGCATCGGATGCATCGAGGTGGAGCGGTGGGAGCGAGGCGGCGGGAAGCTCCTTTGGTATCTGACGCCAGAGCAGATAGCTAAGATAGCGGGCTAGGGGATGGTCTCGTGGGGCGAGACGGACCGCGACGGGCCTTTGGGAACCTTGACTTGTCCAGTGTACGCGTCCGGAATCCTTCATGGATGTGCAGCCTGCGTTTCTCAATTCGATTCGGAGGCAGGGAGTATGGACGAAAGCCTTTGCCCACAGTGCGGTGAGATTTTGGGGACTCATGTCAAGTGCCCGATGTGCATGAAGTACTTGGTCATAGAAGGGGCATCCATGATCCTGCCGGAGGACGTGAAAGAGGCACGGGAGAAGGCGGAGGAATGGTTCAGGGGTCGCGGCAAGGAGGGCCCCCCTGAACTCATCTCCCAGATGCGGAGACTCTACGGAATGATCTGCGATCACCTCTCGGGCAGCGCAGTCGACTACCCCTTCCGGACCATATCGCTGGCCGCCTTCGGTATCCTCTACGTTGTCAACCCCATGGACCTCATTCCGGATCCCATCAAGCGAGTGGGGTACATCGATGACAGCGTGATGTTGGCGTGGGTGGCAGAAGCCATGGGAGAGACATTCGCCAAGTAGCTGTTTTCAAGTGATGAAGCATGGGCGCGAATCCCCAATCCACGCGCTGAGGAGGATCTTCAAGAAGGCATCGGAAACCGAACCTGCGAAGGACAGCAACGCTGCATGAGCCACCCGATGACGTAGAACCCATGACAAGTGAATACTCGGCCCTCGTTCGGAACGTGACGGAATGATTTTTCCCTTGAATTTCTCCCAGAGGGGCCTTAACATAACGATCGAGTTGCCACACCAGGCAGCTCGATCCGTTCATGAAAGGCATGGAGGGGAGGAAGGGACGATGGAAGAGAAGCATCTCCTCGAGATCACCAGCGAGATAGTGAAGGCTCAGGCATCCCACGCTACTATGACGGCGGACGACATGACCGAGGCCTTGAAAAAGGTCTACAGGGCCCTGAAGTGGATCTATGCCCAAGAAGAAAAGGCCGCCAAAGAAGAAGAAGGCATCGGGATCTCTGGGCTCGATTCCATTCAGCGAAACAAGGTGATCTGCCTCGAGTGTGGGAAGGAGTTCAAGCAGCTCTCCGGAAAACACCTGGGCCTCCACGGACTGTCCCCCAAGGAGTACAAGAAGAAGCACGGTATCCCCTTGCGTCAGAGCCTCAGCGCGCGGACCCTTTCTGCGAAACGTCGCCGGATAGCCAAGGAGAGGGGGCTGGGGGAGAAGCTCTCCGTGGCAAGGGGAAAGAAGAACAAGAGATAGGAATTGCCTTCTTGGGGATTTGTGCTGGGCCGAAGGTCACGCCCATCCAAGGGAATTCACCTTTGGGCCCAGCCCTAGCGACCGCCTTGACGTTTGCCTTCTCCCCAGGCAAGGTTGAGCGGTTTGCCCTTTTCCAGGGTCCCTACACGCACCGGGACCCCATCCCTCCTCTCCACCGCCTGTTCCAGGTCAGCAGGAGAGACGAACGGCCAAAGCCCCGATTGCTGGAAACGCCTCCGGGCGTATTCGCTTAGGTTCGGTATCTTGCCGTAGATGTCGGGATGAACCTCCACGAATACCTCCCCTCGCCTGAAGCCGAACTTGACAGGCTCGTAGACGAGCTCCACGGGCGTGCCGACCGGCGTCTCCTGGAAGAATAGCTCCATGTGCTCTGGATAGAGCCTGATGCATCCATGGGTCACCAGGCGCCCCACCGCCCAAGGAAAGTTGGTCCCGTGGATGCCATACCCCTTACGTGAGAGCCCCAGCCAATGCTTGCCCAATGGGTTCTCGGGGCCAGGAGGCATCAAGGAGGTCCCGTACTTCTCCCTGAGGGACTTGGGCACGGACCACGCCGGGTTCACCTGCCGGTCCACTATCTTGTAAGTCCCCACCGGGGTGTGCCACCCCTCATCACCGATCCCGACTGGGTAGGTCTTGACCATGCGAACACGGGAGAAGAAGCGATAAAGCCTCATCTCAGGGATGTTGATGACAACCCCCTCCATCTTCGTCTCTGGAAGGACCCATTGGGTAGGGATGAGGAGACGACTCCCCACAGGGGGAAGCCAAGCGTCGAATTGAGGGTAGAGGAGCTCCATCTCGTTGAAACCGAGGCCATACCTCCTCGCGATATCCAGGAACGTGTCCTGGTCCTCAACGGTGTGCCCTTGGATGAACCCCACCACGGTCTCCCAACTCATGGGGTCCTTTCCTGAGGATGGCAGCTCATATCTGAACCCGCCTCCATGTCCCATGCCCGGCGCTGACAAGACCGCAGCCAGACAGAGAAACCAGGCAATCAAGGGACAACCCCGGGACCGACGCATTTTCCCCTGTTCCCTTCCCTTGGCACGACCCTCAGAAAAACGAATTCCCCCCTCTGCACGGCCACAGAGGCAGGGGCTTTCCAGGGCCATCGAGCCGTCTTCAGGATATTAGAGATCCCCAGCCGACCAGTCAAGCACCGGCCATTTACATCATAATCCGTCAGGAGCATTGGGTAAAGGGAGATCGGCCCTGTGGAGGCGCAACGCCGTCGGCGCCCCCTTTGGGCATGGGCCATCCATGGAGGCCTTGAGGGCAAGGAAGGTCTCGGCCCCCTGGTCCAGGGGTGAGAGAGATTTCCTTCTCGCCCAACGGTACCGCTGGGATGGATCGCAACGGAATGACGCAAGCCAAGGCACCTCAAGACCGACCATGCCGGCAACCCATGAGACTGATTACTTGACACACACCCGAAGCGTTCTTAAAGTGATGATACCTTGAGGAAAAAGTGCCGCGGAAGAGGACAGCTATGGGAAGAGCACCGAGAAGCGGCCCTGAGCCCCGCCGGATGCATGTTCGAAGGGCCGTCAGCGGTGGCAGGAAGGAAGAGTTCGGGGACTTCTATGCATCTGAGCTTTTCTGCCCACGCTGCCAAGTCCCAGTCCCTGTCAGAGAGAGGCTCCTCTTGGTACTCCCTGACGGGGAGCTGTACGAGTATCTGTGCAAGCAGTGCGGGACCCCAGTAGGAGAGAAGACGACTAAGGGGAGGGAGAACATCCATATCGTGTTGGAGTGAGCGCTCCGAACTCCTCCCATCGTCACCCCTCACGGGAAGAGCTCCGCGGCCCAAATGATTTCAACCGCTGAGAAAGCCTTTTATCTTCGTCCGATGGGCAGGGGAGATCTCTGAAAACTCTATCCCCAGGAAACCGACGTCCTGCCCCTCTTTACCCTCGACAACATCTCGGATGGTGCCCAAGCAACGAATTGCCCCCCAAGGGTGCGGCAGGGAGATCTCCATACGAAGCTGGGAACCCAGCGGCAATTCCATAAGCACCCGGTCCTGCACCTTGATCCTGATCCCGAGGAGAGAGACGTCGTGGGATACTGAGCGGAAGAGCCTTCCCCTGAACTGACCGGCCCCGCTGCCCGGAGAAGACACATGGAAGCTCACAGGCAGTCTCTCGTTGAATCGGGGATGCCTCCTCCTCTCGATCAGCCCGGCGGCTCTCTTCGTAGACTCGATCTGCCTCGTCCTTTCGGTGCAGTAACTATCCAACACGGCCCGAAGGCGAGGCTGCATCTCTATGACCTCCGCGATGCTATCGTAACTCAGCTCGCATAGCATGGCCTCCTCTTCGACCCTGGCCGTCACGCCCCGGGGTGAACCCGTGATGAGTGAGAGCTCCCCGAAGAAGTCGTTCTGTGAAAGACCGGCGATGGACAACTCCCTGCCCTTGCGATCGTGCGTCAATATGCGGACCTTGCCGTCTAGGATGACGAAGAGCGACCTCCCCCTGTCCCCCTCCTGAAAGACCGTCCTGCCCCGATCCAAGACGACCAGATGCGCCTTTTCCACTAGCAGCATGAGGGCCTTGCGGTCGAGCCCGGAGAAGATGGGGACCCTGGACAAGACATCGAGGAGCCTTCGCGACCTGGGTGAAGCCCCGACAGCGGCATCGCTCACTGATATCCTAGGCTCTTCTTGCTCCTCGGCCTTTTCGGAGAGGTCCTCGGTGCCTCGAAGGTCCAGTTCCTGTGTGGGGCCCCCTTCCACGTCCTGGGGGACCTCCTCCTGGACGAACCGCAACAAGGAGTTCCCGACCCTGAGGATGTCTCCTTTGGTGAGAAAGGCCTTTTGCACGCGTTGCCCGTTCACGAAGGTCCCGTTTTGACTGCCGAGGTCCTCCACCACGGTCTTCTCACCGGTGGAGTAGACTATGGCGTGCCTCCTGGAGACGCTTGGGTCCAACATCTGGATCACATTGCTGGGGCTACGTCCGATGCTGACCTCACCGTGAATGGGGAACACCCTCTCCTCCAAGAGTCCTCTTTGCATCACCAGGAAGGACCTGACCATAGCGACCGTCCTCATGCCATGTGCGTATGGATATTCACCTGGGCCATGGTCGCACAGGCGAAACCCCACTGGAAGATCGAGACGTTCCGGCTCAAGATTTCAAACCAAGTTTCGACGATCCATCTGGCCCAGTGCGTACGGAAGACTTCCCAGGGACGATGAAGGGGCCCGCCAAGGGCCTCCTCCAATCAGCCAGACCCCGGAAAGCGATGACCTCCACTGCCTCACTTCGTACCCGATGGCCCGTAATCAGGGGGTTCACCTCCGGTAAGGGGCAAGCTTGGCCAGGAAGTCGGGGTTCACCTGGTAACCCAGGGTCTTTGCCCTATCCGCATGGAAGATCGCCCTCTGCATCTCCCCGCTGTCGTAATAGGCTATCGCCAAGTTGTTGTGCGTCATAGGATCATCCGGGGCCAGTGTCAGGGCATGTTCGAGGATCGAGACGGCCTTAGAGAACATGCCGCGTTGATTGTACGCGAATCCGAGATGATTCAGGTAAGGGGGATGATCCGGCCTTATGGAAAGGGCCTTCTCCAAGCACCAGATGGCATCCGGGGTCCTGCCCTGTGATAGAAAGAGCAGGCCAAGTTGGTCCCATGCGGGATCCAGGCGAGGATCGATGGCGATGCTGACCTGAAACTCCTTGAACGCCTCCTTGACCCTGCCCATTCCGAGATGCACCAATCCAAGGCCCAGATGGGCCAGCGCCTGGCTCATGTCGGATGCCACGACCTTCTCGTAGTGAGATAGTGCAGTGGCGAATTCGCCCTGTTGCAGGTATGCCGCCCCGAGGTAGAGGTGGCCCAGGGTCTTCCAAACCGGCGAGGAGAGCGCCTTCTCGTACGCGGAGACCGCCTTCTGGATCCGTCCCTGGAGCATGTAGGCCTCCCCCAAGGCGATCTGAATGTCAGCAACCCCCGGGGCCGATCTGGAGACCCTCTCCAGGACCTCCAGGGCCTTACCAGGGGATCCATTCTGAATGAAAAGGAGGGCCTCGAACACCTGCAGGGCAACAGAGCGCTCCAGGGACCCCTCGTTGACGCCTGCGATGATCCTGGAGATGAACCGTGCAGCCTGATGGGTGGGATAAAGGGACAAGACCTCCTGTGCCCTGTCTTGCGCGGCGGCCAAGTCCCCCTGTGCCCCGAGGCGTACGGCCTTGGCATATTGCTCCTCGGCCCCGCTCCAGGCACCGTTGGACGAAACCGCAGGATCCTTCTCGAGGATGGCGAACTGGTCCTTGAGAGGTATGATCTCGCTCACACCCCTAGGGGGTAGCCTCGAAAGGGCCAGACGGAGTTCCTCCTGGAGCTCCTGCGGCCGGGCCTCCTCCACGTATCCCCCCTGAAAAGCATTGGGGTATATGGACCGTTCCATGGCGAGCTTCCAAAAGGGCTCCCCCTTCTTGATCCGCTGGATCAGATCCTCGGCCTCTTTCCTCTCTCTGACAGCGATGATTCGAAAACTCACGGCCTCATCACCCGAGGCCATCCCGACGAGGCAAAGGGAGGATAGGGCTGTCAACACAAGGCCCACCCACGCCGTCCATCCCGTAGGTCCCCCCAAGGCCTTGGCAGGAAGCTTCATCTCGGTCCTCCCTTCAGTGAGGTTAGCTTAGCACAATCGGCCGAAGGTGACCAGTTGCCCTCAGAGGCAGGACAAGCCGTCAGTCTTGGGGGCCATCCGCCATGACCGAGACACCTGGGAAGGCCCATTCTATCCTTTGTGTGAACAGGATCTCGGAGGCGGCTGCCCCGTTCAGATTCGGGACTCCATCAGGAGGATCCGGCGATGCCCATACAAAGATCTGGCGCAATGAACCGCACTGGCGGCTGCCACCACCAACAGCAGGGCGTTCAGGATGGGGGCAGAGCCTTGGGGCAACGAAAGGGCCAGAAGGATTTCCAAGCAACCAGCCCCCAAGATCCACGCTGTTCTGCCCGTCTCATCAGGACGGTCCGACGGATCCAGCGACCCTCGTAAGGTGCTCCTCAACCCCCCATAGACGAGCTCGATGCCAACGATCACGAGGATCACCCAGACCGAGACCTCTCTTGAATGCAGGATGGAGATGTAGACAGTCGGGAATAGGACCCCGATGCCCAGGGAATTCGCCCAATCCCTCAGACCGAGCCGATGGATGCCCCCCTTCAACCTCCTCCAGGTCAAAACCAGATATTGCAGGCCGCTTACGATGGTCACCCCAACCACCAGCCCCATGATCGCCCAATTCGTCGTGGTGTACGAGAACAGAAACCGCATCGCCAGGGCCCATCCAACGAGGCCCACGAACGTGAGGATCCGCGGACCTAGCCTACCCCGCCTGAGGTAAGTGATGACCGCCAAAAGCAACGTGAAGGCGAAGAAGCCGCCCAGCGGCAGGAGCACGCCTCGATTCGACCCGAAGATGACGTTCAGGATGACTATCCCACCTCCTATCATCTGGATCGTGGTCTTGTACTTGGCCAACTCCGCGGTATGGAACTCTGCCCCGACGGATCCGTGAATGCCTCTGAGCTCGGTCACCAGGAACTCGCGGATGAAGATCAAGACTACCATCCAGATGGGGACTGCCTCCATCCGTACCAGGGGGATGAACATGGCCGCCACGAAGACCTTGTCCGCTATGGGATCTATCATGGCACCCAGTCTGGTCGGGCCTTGTTTACGCGCCAGATACCCATCTAGGTAATCGGTGAGGCCTATGACCACGAAAAAAGCCAGGGAAAGGGCCTTTTGCCATGGGGCCTCGAACAGAAGGGCGCAAGGGATGGGCAGGAAGACCAACCGGAGCAGGGTGACTTGATTGGCCGTGATCCTCATGGCTGCGAGCCGGGCGATCCCGTCTCGTCTATGCTAGGGACTACGTCATCAAAAGTCAACTTCGCCGAAGCGCTGGACGAGGGGGAGGCCTTCAGAACCGAGAAGGGCCCAGACACGTAAGGAGCCATGAGGTGTGCGCCAACAGGTCACGTGGGAACCAAAGGGGACGACCGGCGTTTCCTCCTCGCTCCTGGTCGACGACTGGGGCCTCCCCCATGGGCCAATTAAAGGAAGGGGGGCCCACACCGCACCCCCCTTTTGAGTAGATCTTGAAAGCCCTAGACTATCTTTTGGACGTTCTTGGCCTGAGGGCCCCTGTCCGTCTCCTCCACCTCGAAGCTCACCCGATCCCCCTCATTGAGGGTCTTGAAGCCGGACATATTGATGGATGAGAAGTGGACGAACAGGTCCCGGCCATCCCTCTGCTGAATGAACCCATACCCCTTCTTGTCGTTGAACCACTTGACGATCCCCTCTGCCAACGCACCGACCTCCTTTCTGAAAAGAACCCTGACTTCGGGACCTGCCCGTCGGAAGCCAACCGGCTTGGCCCCGCAGGCCACACCTCGCCCTTCGTTGCCTACCGCGCGGCGCAGCCCTCATGTAACGGCTCGCATTTACCACAGTGAATCGCTGGGAGTCAAGGGAAAAGTGAGCTGGACCGTTGTCTTTCCTTGAGCCATTGGACGAGGTATGAGCGGAGTCTTCGGCCGTGGGACTCGCTGATCTGGAGGAAGTGGATTCCCACCAGATAGGCCTTGCGTCCCTTGATCCGCATGACCCTCCCCTGCACTGCTTGGCCCAAAGCTGTTATGGGCTCTCCCGAGTCCGGTATCTCGATCTGCATCATGACATGGTTGCGGACCGTTGGGATCAGGTCGTAGAACATATGCAACCCGTCTATCCTCAAGACAGGGGTCAGGATGGAGACCCCTCCCAGCCCGATGTCCCATAGCCTTATGCGATGGAACCTGGAGAAACGCCTCTTGTCCTCTCCGCTGATGATGAGGAATCTCATGGTCAGGGGGATCCGAAACCGCTTGTACTTGCGAGAGCCTATCTTCATCGGTCTGCCCGACGGGGGATGGCTACGTCCTGATCGCGACCACGAGGGAGCCCATTCGCTCGTCCTTCCGAATCCATTGCGCGTCTCGGAAGCCCGAGAGCTCCAGGTCCTCCCGGATCTCCTCGAAGGTATACGTGGAGCCCCCCTTGGTCGCCACGAGCATGTTTACCGCGAAAAGGGCCCCTGCCACAGGGGCGTTCCTTGAAGATTCCATCACATGGTCACGGATGACGATCCTACCCCCCGGTACCAGGGCGTCGTGGACCTTCCGGAACAGGGCTCGATTCTGGTGTCGGTCGTTCTGGTGGATGACGGCCGAGAGGAAGGCCATGTCGTGGCCTGGCGGAAGCGGGTCCCGCTCGAAATCCCCCGCCACCAACTCCACGCGCCCTGACAGGCCGCAACGGGCCAAGCGCTCCCTGGCAAGGGGAATAACCGGCGGGAGGTCGAAGAGGGTCACCGACAGGTCGCTTTTCGCACGCAAGAACTCGATGGCGTAAGTCCCTGATGCACCGCCCACATCCAGCAAGCGACTCACACCTTCCAAGCCGATGCAGGACACCACCTCCGGGGCCAGATCCCGACCCATGACGTGCATGGCCCCGATAAAGGCCTCCCGCTCCGAGGCGGGTCTTTCCTCCCAGGAGGGGACCGTCTCTGGGGATCCACGACGAACCACCGCTGTGAGCTCCCCCCATCGCCTCCATAGGGAGGCCATGTGCCTCAAGGCAGGGATGATGGATTCGTCTGACCGCGAAGACAGTATAGGGCGAAGCTCCGGGGGAGTAACGAAACCTTCTTGTCCCTCTTGCAGGAGCCCCAAGGCCACCAAGGCGTGCAGGATGACTTCGAGGGCCCTCTCATCCCACCCAGTGGCATCGGAGACCTGGGCGCTGGATCTCGGGGTATCCTGGAGTATGGTGAAGAGGTCCAGTTCCGATGCGGTGAGGATCAGACGGCTCACCTGAAAGCCCCGGGCCGCCTCCATGATCCTCTTGGGATTCCATGGACCGTCCACCCACTCCACCTCCCCGGAATCAACCGCTCGCCGCAGGTCCCTGCGGTCATTCGCGTCGCGGGGACCCGCCCGAGGCCAGGTCGAAGAGCCGAGCGTCCGCATGGCCTGGGAGCCTCGGGAGGCCCGGCTCGCCGTCGGCACATGGCTGCCTCGGTGCGCGGTATTCTATCCCCTCACGGCTGGCTTGGCAATGCCCTGCGAAATCGATCCACCTGGGATCGGTAATACGCCTCACGGCCCGAGGCGTGAGAAAGGGCCTTCATCCCCGCCTCCAGGGCCTCTTGGTACAACCCGTTGACGAAGTAAGCCTCGGCCAGGGTATCCCAGATATGGGGGGAGTCAGGACTAAGACGGACGGCCTCCAAGGCGAGCTCCAGGGCCTCTTGGGGCCTATGGAACTCCCCTTTGGGAGAGGTGGCATAGAGCCACGCCAGGTTGTTCAGGGCCTCAGGATTTCGAGGATCGAGGGCAATGCAGCGCCTTAGTCCTTCCTCCGCGGCCCTCGTATCACCCCTGCGAAACGCCAGACTACCCAGTTCGAACCAGAGCCTGGGGTCTTGCGGGGCATCCTGCAGGCGCCGCTCTATGACCGATTGCATCAGTCCCAGTGTCCAGGCTTCTCCCCATTTGTGTGTCCTCCATGCCATCGTCACGATCCCCAGCCCCACCAGGCCCAGCAGATAGCACACAACCATCAGCCGGACCTTCCTGTGATGCCTCTTTATCATCTCGGGCCGGTCCTGGCACAGCCTCAGGAAATCGATCCTCTCCTGGATGCTGAAGTGATGCCAGTTGGGAAGAAATCGGGCCATGGGGATGGGGCCCGAGACCTTCTCCAGGGACCGTATTATCGGCCCCGCGGTACCCTGTATCTCCAGGGCGTGGATGTCCGACTGCCGCTCGAAATTCCTGGAAAACAGGCCGAACCCGAAACGGAAGTAGAGCACCACGAGGGCCACCGATGGGCCAGTGACGAGAAGAGAGAGGATGGTGACACCGGCCTCCCCTCTGCCCAACCATGAGTCCAAAGGGAACCCTTTGGCCTCCATGGCGAGAACGCCCAGCGTCACCAGCCAAGTCGTCCCGTGCAGGCAGAGATCGAAAAGCAGTGTCAGACCCAACATGAAGGCCAGGTAGAAGGGCATGTGGAGGTAACGGGCGTGACCCATCTCGTGGGCCATGACAGCCTCCATCTCCTGGTCGTCCAGGGCCCCCAAGAGGGCCGGGGTGATGAGCACGTACCTCGACCTAGGGAATACGCCCAGGATCCCAGCCGTGGACCAAGGGCCTTTGAACAGGTTCCAGAGCACCATCCGGGAATAGCGGAAACCATGACGCTCAAAGAAGGCCTTCAGCCTCTGTTGGCGAGGCCCTTCCGGCAAGGGCGGGCACCTCCACAACTTGATGACCAGGACCGGAAAGACCCAGGCCAGTGCTAGCAGGAAGATGACGAAGGCCGCCACTGCCCACACGAGATCCTCCTGGATGTGCTTGGCGATTACTGGGGAGAGGAGGGAGATGAGGTCCACTGCCACGAGCACACCGAGCCACGGAAGCATGATGGCCAGGTTGAACCTGGCCTGCGAAGAAAGGAAGCCCATGACCCCAGAGGCGCGGGTGTGGCCGTGAGCCGTATCCAGGTCCCCTTCAGCCCAGCGACGGAGAGAGGGATAGGAGGCGGCCCACGCAGCTAAGAGGAGCAACAGGAACGGTGCCAGCCCCATGAGACTCAGGATCGACTGCGGCCCTTGTCTCCCCACCAGGGCAGCGCACAGTCCCTTCCAATGGAACAGGTAGAGGATGGCTCCATAGAAGACCACCGCCAACACCGTGTATCTCTGGAGCAGGGAGGAGTGCAGGAGGATCAGGGTCTGGGTCCCTGGATGGCCGAGGCGATTGCGCCTCCCCCACCTGGCAAACCCCCACCGGACCAGCCCATAGAAAACCACCACCACCCCGGCGTTCTGTAAGAGGATCTCGCCCCAGGACGAGGCCCCTACCTCGGCTCCCGGGATGTAGAGCTCGTGGAGGAGTATCGCTGCCACAAAGGTTATCAGATTCGAATACATCGCATCCCTTCTAGAGTCCCCAAAGAGGCCTTCGCATCATCTCGCCTCTGTGGCACCGCATGAGACGAAGACGGATCGTCACTCGATACCCAGCCTCTTCCCCATCTCCTGGAGCACTGAGAGGTACTGGTCCCGAAAGACCAAGTCCTGAGACCTGAGGAGATCCCTGCAGATAGCGATATGGGGACGGATGTCGACCCCGTAGGGGTCAACGCCCTTTTGGATGCCCTGGTCCAGCAAGACGAGGGCATAGAACATGGAAAGGCCTGCCAGCTTGGGTGAGCGCCTTCGAAGGTAACCCTGCCCGCCCAGGGTGTTGAGGAGATATGCGGCGTAATCATAGAGGACCTTGGAGGTTATGAGCACACCCTCCCCAGCGCACTGCTCGCGGGTGACGAGCCAGCGGTACAGGGCCATCGCCCCAGGTTCAGCGAGGCCCTCCTCACGGATGAGCATGTCCCTTACGAGATCCATGCGCGAGCTGCCCAGGACGCGAAAAAGGTGAAAGGTGTTGGCGAGGAGCGCCTCCGGTGCGAGCGACTCCCCGGATGCCACCGGCGGGTGCGAGGCCAGGTCCTCCACGGCCTTCTCCAAGAGCGCAAAACTCCCCCCGGCAGGTCCCCTGGCCTTGACGTAAGCCCTGGAGTCCAGGACCCAACATATGGCCAGCAGGTCCTCCTGAACGGCCTCGCAGTCCTGGGGGGAAGACAGGTCTTGCGGCCAGAGAGGGGCAGCACCAGTGACCTCTGCCCATTGACGCTGGGCGTCCGTAGAACTCGGGGGGGCGGCCTCCTCGGCCGCCCTCGGTGGCCCTGACCTGAGCCCTTCCATCTCCCTTCTACAATCGGCCAGCCTCTCCTCGATCAATGCCTGACACAGCAAGGGGAGGATCTCCTCCCTCTTCCACCAAAGACCCAGCAGGCAAACCACCATCAGGAGAAGCAGTGTCCACGGCAGCCACACCCCTTTGGCCCTGACCCTCGGATCCCCTTCCATGGAGCCCTTCATCTCTTCATCCCTGGCACTGGGTGGCATTGCTCCGGCACCAACCCTTCACTTCAAAGACCCTGAGAACAGATCCCTGAGAAAGGAAAGGACTCCCTCCAGCCCCCCCTTCCCCCATTCGGCAGTCCCTGCCCTGCCCCTTCCATCTCTGGCGTCCGCTCGCCGTCGCAGCTGCTCGGCCTGGAACTGGGCCATGAGGACTCGCTCCCGCGGCGGCTCCCAGTTCACGAAGGCACGGATCCTGGCCAGCTCCCCGCGGTCCAGCCAGATCCCACCGCACGACTCGCACCGGTCGATGACGATACCGCTGGAGTACGAGTATACCCCCTTCTTCATCGTCCTTCCGCACCCTGGGCAGCTCAGGCTGGACTCACCCCACACGGGCGTGTCCGACACAGGGGTCTCCGACGACTTCATGGCAGCAGGAGGCGGTTTGCGAATGGCCTCGCGAAAGGCATCGGCCCCGATCCAAAGACCGCCGCACTCGGTACATACATGCACCTCGCACCCCTCGAGATCGTGTGCCAGCAGCCCTCGAGACCCGCATCTAGCGCAAAGCACACCCCGCCCCCATCTCCTCCGAGAGGCCTCTACCCCATCTCCCTCAGGGTACCCCTGAGCTCATGAATCCTGCGACGGTTCTCCTGGATGGCGCGACGGTTCTCCCTGCGGACCTCACGGGTGAGTCGGGCGTCTTGCTCGATGGAAAGGATACGGCCCACCACCTCGCGATACCCCGGACCCAGGGGCTCCCTGAACCTCTCGGCCAAGTCACGTATTCTCTTGACCATGTGAGGCGCAGCCGCCAGTCGGTTGTCCACCTGTTCCAGACGCTGAAGAAGAAACTTCATGCGTTCCCGCCTCTCCTGGAGTCTCTCCCTGAGCCCGCGAAGCCTAGGCCTCTGCCCTTCCTTCCTGAGCCGGACTAGCTCTTCCATCATCTGTCTGATCTGGATGGTCGTCTGGAGCAACTGCCCTTGGAGCCTCCGGCTCATCTCGAGCCCGTGGCCTATCCTCTCCTGCATCTTCTCGGCCACCCTCGGAAGCACCCTCGGGACCATCTTCATGCGCCTTTCTCTCCACTGCTCCCAGAACCTGGAAGAGCCGTCGAATGCCGTTTCCTGCAGGGGTGCCATGCCGTATTCTGCCTCCACGGCCTGCCCGCCAGAGACCTTCACCTCCTGGGAGTCCGCGGCCACTTGGACCTCCCCTTCCTCTACCCCAACCAAGGATGTCCCATCATCGAAGGAGGCCACCTCGTAACGAGTCCCCCTCACCCCAGCCACGACCATCGGGGTCTCCACGTGAAAGGACTTGCCCTTGGCCAGACGGGCCACCTTGCACCAGAGCCGACCGAAGAAGAGGCTCACCGAAGAGGCGGCCCCGTCCGAAAGCCTGCTATCGTTCATCTTCACCTGGGTGTTGGACCTGATGGTGAGCTGGGACCCGTCCGCCATGGAGATCTGGACCTCGGAGCCCTCATCGGTCCTGGCGAGGTCACCCCCATACAACAGTTCACCGACGAGCAACGGGGCCTCCCTTTCCTCCTCCGCCTCCCGTTGCACCCAGGCGCGCCCATCCACCCGGGTCACCTCTGCCTCGGCCTCGCCCTTGAGTGCCCCGGGGCATGACTGCGGCCAAGTCCCCATGAGACACAGGGCCAGAAAGGGCGGCAACGCCACCCGCCAGGACCTCGATCCCAAGTCCCCTCCCCTCTTTCGCTTTTGGATAGGCGCACCCTGAGACAAGATGATCTCAGAATTTGCGCGAGGAGGCAAGAAGGTGGGCAAAGGGCTGGACTTATGCTAAAGTCCCCCTTGGGATCCCTTCTTTTCCCATGACCGATCCGGCAGTGGCCAAAGGGGTGAGGGGTTAGAGCTCATGGAGCCATGTTTCCCGCAAGCGCGTCCCCTGTTCATAGGGAGCCTCCCAATGGCTGACCACATCGCAGCCTTGCGGGAGGTCCTGCAAAGGACCCCAGAGACCCCCCATTGGGTACAGCTTCCTCTCCATCCGGAGGAGGGTTTTCTGGTCCAGTTCTGCCGTGGCCTTCCCGGACTGCGGGATGGGTGGGTCCCGCTCGTCCATACAGGCTCTGCGGGCTTTGAGGCGGATGTCCTGGCCTTCTATGAGGAATTCATGGAGGTCACCGAGGGCCGGGCCCCATTGCGCGGTTCCAGGTTCAGCATAGGTCCGGAGGAGGCCCCTGGCCTTCACCTCCTTGTGGAAGCCCTCAAGGGACGCGAGACCTTCGTGGTGAAGGGTCAGATAAGCGGTCCCCTCAGCGTGCTGCTGGGCATCCGCGACGAGGATGGACGAAGCGCTTACTACGACGAGCGGATACGGGATGTAACGGTCAAGCTCTTGAGCCTCAAGGCCAAATGGCAGGCCCTCTACCTGGGGGAGGAGGGAAGGCGGCGGGCCCTGGTCTTCGTGGACGAGCCCGCCATGGGTGCCTTGGGTAGTTCGGTCTACATCGGCGTCGACCCTGGGGAGGCCCTGGCCGGCCTGGACGAGGTACTGCGCTCCATCCGCGAGGCTGGGGCGTGCTCCGGCGTGCACGTCTGTTCCAACGCGGATTGGGGCGCCATCCTCAGACAAAGTCTTGATGTCGTGAGCTTCGACGCCTTCTCCTACTTCGAACGCCTCGCCCTCTTCTCACGGGAGGTCTCCACCTTTCTGGAAGGCGGCGGGGTGATAGCATGGGGGATCGTCCCCACCGCGACAGAGGCCCTGGAGAAGTGGGATGCCCCAAAACTGGCCTCTCTCTGGATGGACCAGGCAGGGACCCTTTCCAAAGGGGGGATCGAGGTGGAGAGGATCTTCAGACAGGCCTTTATAACCCCGAGCTGTGGCTTGGGGGGCCTTGAACCGCAGTGGGCCACCAAGGCCATGGATCTCACCGTGGAGGTCTCCCGCCTCCTCAGAGGGGAATTCGCCCCCTGAGCCTCATGGGCTCGGGAGAAGGACTTCCGGGTCCGTCCACGCCGGTCCTGGGTGATTCGGTGAATCCCCTCTGGGGCCTCCTTTCGGCGATGCGGAAAGCCCTTGCCGGGTCATCGGTCGGCTCACGGCAGGGTACCCCTGGACAGAGAGACGACCCTCAGGCGCGCAGTTCCTGGATGTTGTAAAGCGAGTTGCGGGTTCGGAAGTGATCCTTCAAGACCTGCACCACTGTGGCCGACCTGAAGATCCCACCGCCCTCCAGGTAGAGCGTGTAGCTCCTCCCCACTTGGGGGGGTGCCTCCTCCCACCCGACCAATACCCTATCCTTGGCCACGGCCCCCTCTTCCTTGCCTGTAACCTTCCTGATTTGAACCCTCCGCAGCCCTGCCCCCTTGCCCACGAGGCGAACGATGTTGGAGGCCAATCTCTCTACGTTGTAACAGACTATCTCACCCAGTTTCCTGTCCTCGAGACGTCTCCCCAGGGCATCCTTGACCCCGACCAAGTCGGCGAAGTGCTCGCCAAAATCCTCCTTCTTCCCCTCCGACATCCTCGACAGGATCTCCAGCATCTGCGCCAACTCAGCGAAAAACCTGTCACTTTGCCGCCGCGGCTCCCCGCTCCGTTTATCCTCGACAGGGCCGATCTGTGCCCTCTGCTGCCTCAGGTGTCGCTCAATCCTCCTCTCATCCTCGGGGGCGATCTCCTTGAACTCCACCTCCACGATATAGGTCTCCTCAGGCCCAAGGGCCACCTTCTCGCAGCTCGCGATCTGCCCGATGGCCCGAATCGGCGGTTGGTTCGCCTCCAGATATATGAACATCACGATGCGATTCTCGTCGGGGAGTGCGCCTCCCTTCTCCAGGCCGTATGCCTGGAGGACCTCCCTTGCCGCTGAGAACCGAACGGACCTGGTGGTGATCTCCTCCACGGCCGTGTCAGTGGCCCCTGATAACGTGTCCTCCGGGCTCTGTATCGCGAATTTCAGCTTCAGTGCTTCCATGGCCCCTCTCACCGGGTTTGCCCCTTGAGGATTCGACAAGACACATGCCACTGGGCCCCCCAGGATGGCCCGGCAGGTGCCCCAGTCCCGCCCAAAGGCTGTTGCGCGCCCCTTGATGGCAGCCCATTAAAGCCAAAACCATGGGCTCTGTCAATCAGGGGACACTGGCGGGTTGAAATAACCTATGCCCACCTCAGGGCAGACCTCCAGTATGCGCCGGACCAACTCCCTGATGCCCATGGCTGGCGAGTCCTCCTTGGGGACGGCCCTCAGGTACACGTCAGGATCGATACAGAGGTTCTTGAAATGTATGAAGTGAAGCCCAGTCCGCTGGATGAGACCCAGGAGCGCCTCCCACTCCTCTTCTTGATCTGAGACCCCAGGGAATATCAGGTAGTTGATCATGGTGAAGAGGCCTCGCTCCCGGCACATGGTGATGGAGCGTTCCACGTCGGCCAAGGAGAAACCCCTCGGTCTGACGTAGGCATGGAAGACCTCGGGGCGGGCGCTGTTCAGGCTTATACGCACCGAGTCCAGCCCCTCCTCGGCGATGGAGAGGAGCCCTTCGGGCAAGCTCCCGTTGGTGTTCAGGTTGATGGTCCCTCTGCCGGTCCGTCTACGGATCTCCCGGACGGCATCACGGATCAAGGTCGCCTCGGTGAGCGGTTCCCCCTCGCACCCCTGGCCGAAACTCACTATGGGATCCGGGGCACGCTCCAGGTGGGGTACGGCCACCCCCACTATGTCCGCGACTTCGGGTTTGAATCGGATCCTTCCATGGGCAGCGGGACACGACCCCCTCGGCTGACGCGAAAGGCAGCCAAGGCAACGTGCATTGCACCTGCGGCTCACGGGCAAAGGGGCCTCCCAGCGCCCGAGGAAGAGGTTCTTGGCGGCGAAGCAGTGGTAGCGGACCGCACAGCGCGCCAGATGCCGGATAAGGGGGTTGCCCTTTTCTAGACGAAGACGGGACTTGAGCGAGGGCAACATCTCCTCGTCGTCGAAGTTGCGCGGATCCCAACGAGGGTTGTCCTCCACCCTGAGGGCGCAGGCTACATAGCCCGCCTCTGTGAATCCCACGGCCGTGTAAGCCCACAGGGGCAGCACATAGCCCTTGCGCGATGTATCGGCAGCCGGGAGCATGGTCCTGGCATAGCCAGGCTCCAAGAAGGCCGCCACCGCCGAGCAGTTCACTGTCTTTCCCCTCATCCGCACCTTCCTGAGGGCGACAAGTCTCCCGGTCTGCGGATCCAACCCTATGGGAGGGCATCCTGGCATATAGAAGAGCCGACTCATCCCCGGCAAAGGGATCCACTCCCCCAGAGGGGGCAGCATCTCCTTGTCACCGGATCGGCCCGCAGCCAGAAACGACGGGTGGTCGTAGATACGCCCATCTTCATCCGCGAAGAGGAGCCTGGGATATCCTGCCATGCCTCCCCGGTCCCTAGGGCCCATGCCATCTCGCCTCGCCGAGGTCTTCTCTTGACGATTATAGGTCTCATCGGGGGGTCATGAGAACCCAAGGAACGGATCCTGTATTGGGACTCGGCGGCTGACCGCCAAATGGAGGGAGTCTATGACGAATCGGCGTTGGTTCGGGTATAATCTCCTAGGGATGGGGTCCAAACCGTTGCCTCGGCCATCGCGGGGGAGCGTCGAAAGGCACACATGCGGAGGTTCAGATTCATCGATCACACAGGGGACCTTGGCCTCATGGTCTTCGGCGAGACCCTCGATGCGCTATTCGTCCATGCGGCAGAGGCTCTCTTCCATGTCCTGACGGATCGCAGGAAGATCAGGGAGAGAAGCGGGCACGACTTCTCGTTGGGGGCCGGGGGGATCGAGGAACTCCTGGTGGTTTGGCTGGGCGAGCTCCTCTTCCTGTTCGAGACCGAGCGACTCCTCTTTCGGCGATTCGAGATTCGGGGGCTCGATCCACTCCACATGGAGGCCTCGGCCTGGGGAGAGGAGTACGAGGAAGGTCGCCACCCCATCAAGACCCTCATCAAGGCAGTCACGTTTCATCAATTGAGGGTCGAGCAGACCAGAGGGGGGTGGAGGGCTAGGATCATACTGGATCTGTGAGCGCGAGTTGTCCGCGACGAGTCCGTCGTGACCCTTCGGGCCCATGGTCCGCGACAAGGACCGGCAACGGACGACCTTGGACCAACGGGATACATTCGCCTGGTGCGGGGGGAGAGGATGAGCGAAAAACTCCTTGTGAAGGTCCAGAAAGTGGACGATTGGCGTTGGAGGATCCCTCGGGAGGGGAGGATGCGCACCGAGGGGTTGGTCTATGCCGACGAGAAAATGATGAAGGAGATCAAGAAGGACCAGAGCCTCCTTCAGGTCGCCAACGTGGCGACCCTCCAGGGGATAGTGGGCAAGTCCATGGCCATGCCCGATATCCACTGGGGCTACGGCTTCGCCATCGGCGGGGTGGCTGCCTTCGACTTCGCCACAGGCATAGTCTCGCCAGGAGGGGTGGGATACGACATCAACTGAGGTGTGCGCCTCATGCGCTCAGGTCTGAGCCGCGAGGAAGTGGAGAGGGAAATCAGGGTCTTGGTGGACACCCTGTTCGCCAACATCCCCTCCGGGGTGGGATCCCACAGGAAGGACCTCAAACTGACCCCGAAGGAGCTGGCCAAGGTCTTGAGGGAAGGGGTGAAGTGGGCCATAGAAAACGGGTTCGGCACAGGCGAGGACCTGCAGCACATAGAGGGACAAGGCCGCATACCGGAGGCTGACCCCGAGAAGGTGAGCGACCGGGCCCTGGAGCGGGGGAGGGGACAGTTGGGGACCCTGGGCTCCGGCAATCACTTCGTGGAGGTAGGGTACGTGGAGGAGGTATATGATGAGGACGTGGCCCGGGCCATGGGCCTGGAGAGGGACCAGGGGACGGTTCTGGTCCACACTGGGTCCCGAGGCCTCGGACACCAGGTATGCGACGATTACATCAAGGTCATGCTCGGTGCCTCCAGGAAGTACGGGATCGAGCTGCCAGACCCACAGCTTTGCTGCGCCCCCGTCGATGCCCCCGAGGGGAGGGATTACCTTGCGGCCATGGCCGCGGCGGCCAACTTCGCCTTCGTCAACCGGCAGATGATCACCCACTGGGTCAGGGAGACCTTCGAGCAGGTCTTCAAGAAGGGGCCGAGGGATCTGGGACTGGAGCTGGTCTACGACGTCTGCCACAACATGGCCAAGATCGAGACCCACGAGGTGGATGGAGAAAAGAGGCGACTGTGCGTGCACAGAAAGGGGGCCACCAGGGCGTTTCCCCCTGGTCACCCGGAGATCCCAAAGGAGTACCGGGACATCGGTCAGCCGGTCCTGATCCCAGGGGATATGGGGCGCTGTTCATACGTCTTGGTGGGGACAGAGCGGGGTTTCAGAGAGACCTTCGGCTCCACGTGTCACGGGGCCGGGAGGGTCATGAGCAGGCATCAGGCCATCAAGGCCGCAAAGGGGAGGTCCATCGCGAGGGAGCTCGAGGGCAAGGGCATCGTGGTCAGGGGCGCGAGCAAGGGCACCCTGGTGGAGGAGATCCCGGAGGCATACAAGGACGTAAACGACGTGGTCAACGTGGTCCATGAGGCCGGCATCGCCAAGAAGGTCGTCCGCTTGAGGCCTCTCGGCGTGATCAAGGGGTGAGGGCCCTGGGCCTTGATATTCAAAAAGTCCTTCCGCTTTTCCAGGCGTTGGCATGCTGAGGAGCCCTGCAGGAGAAAGGCCATACCTCTTTTTCTCAAGCCAGGAGAGAGCCACGGTGTGATGGCAGGTGGTAAGAGCTCCTGTTGGGATGGGCACGTCAGCTGCCTCGCTGCAAGCTGCACGGCGTTGATCCTTGTGATATGAGTGACGCCGTGTTGTTCGCATTTTCGATGGCGCGTGCCTGTCGTCAGATGGCTAAACGGCCATCGCCCCTTCCCCTCTTCCCCTAGCGAAAGGAGGTTTGAGATGGCATTGTCTAGGAGGGCAACGGCGGAGTTCATAGGGACTTTCTGGCTTGTCTTCGGGGGGTGTGGAAGCGCAGTGCTGGCAGCGGCGTTTCCCAATGTCGGCATTGGGTTCCACGGGGTCGCCTTGGCCTTTGGACTCACCGTGATGACCATGGCCTATGCCATAGGGCATATCTCAGGTTGTCATCTCAACCCGGCTGTTTCCCTTGGCCTTTGGGCAGGAAGACGATTTCCGGCGTCCGATCTGCTCCCCTACATCATAGCCCAGGTGTTGGGGGGGATCCTGGGGGCCGGCATACTCTACCTCATCGCGAGCGGCAAGGCGGGCTTCGACTTGAGCGCGGGGCTGGCATCCAATGGATACGGAGATCACTCGCCGGGCAAGTACTCCCTTCTCTCGGGTTTCGTCTCGGAAGTGGTCCTGACCCTGATGTTCCTCATGATCATCGTTGGCTCAACGGACAGACGGGCCCCAAAGGGTTTCGCTCCCATAGCCATCGGCCTCGGTCTGACCCTGATTCACCTGATCGGAATCCCCGTGACCAACGTCTCCGTGAACCCGGCACGCAGTACGGGCCCTGCGGTCTTCGTGGGCGGCTGGGCATTGTCCCAGCTCTGGCTCTTCTGGGTCGCACCCATCATCGGGGGCCTACTCGGTGGGATCATGTACCGCTCGCTGGCCCCCGGGGGAGAGGAGAAAGAGTCGTGAGGGGCACACCAGTTGTCACCGATTGATGGGGCGAGTCCCGGCTTCCCGAACTGACCCAGCAGGGGCCCCACCTGAGGCTGACGCGTTCCTTTTCGGGTGCGGCTAATCGTAGGGAATGTGTCCTTTTGGGGCGGTTTCTCCTTGCCGCTGCCCTGCTTCTTAAGGAGGGACATCATGCGTTGGAAGACTATACTCGGCATATTCGTGGGACTGGTCGTGGCCGCCGTCGTGGCCATCTTCGTCATCCTCTCAAGCTACGACTTCAATGAACTCAAACCCCAGATCACCCAGGCAGCCAAGGAGGCCACCGGCCGGGATCTCACTCTGGGGGGAGACATCAAGTTGAAGATCGGCCTGACGCCCGCCCTGGCCGTCGATGAAGTGAGATTCCAGAATGCGGCTTGGGGCTCGCGGCCCGAGCTGGCCAAGGTCAAACGCTTCGAGGTGCAGGTGGCCCTCATCCCGCTACTGAGTGGCAAGATCGGGATCAAGAGGTTGATACTGCTGGAGCCGGATATCCTCCTTGAGACCGACAAGTCAGGCAGATCCAACCTCTCCTTCGAGACCCCGAAGAAGGCAGAGCCGCCCGCCCCCAAGGAGGCCCCGCCCAAGGGCCATGCCAAACTTCCGGCCCTGACCTTCGACCAGGTGCGTATGGAAAAGGCGAGGATAACATACAAGGACGGGGTCTCGGGGAAGACCTATTCGGTGGCACTGGAGAAGTTGACCGCCGACGCCCCCAGTCCCGACGGCCCTCTGCAGATGGCCCTCAAGGGATCATACAATGACAAACCATTTGAGGCCTCAGGCACCGTCGGGTCATTGCTCGCCGCCCTGGACGCACAAAAGGCCTGGCCCGTGAAGATCAAGGCCAAGGCCGGGGGGGCTACCCTCAACATCGATGGTGAGGTAAAGGGCTTGACCAAGGCAAGGGATCTCTCCGTCACGGTGACCGTTCAAGGAGAGTCTGTCCCAGAGCTGGCCAAGCTAGGGGATGTGAAAGACGTCCCGGATGTGGGGCCCTTCAAGGCCACCATCAAGGTGTTGGGCCCGGCAGACAGACTGGCTGTGCCGGCCCTGGACGTGGAGGTGGGCAGTGAGGAGCTGGCCAAGCTCAAGGTGACTGGGGCCATCAAGGATGTGCCGAACCAAAAAGGGGTCGATCTGAGTTTTTCGATGAAGGGTAAGGACCTGTCGAACCTTCAGAAATTCTCGGGACGCCCCATGCCTGTGAAGGGAGCATTCGAGATCTCCGGACGTGCCTCCGACCCGGCCCTCAAGACATACCGAGTCTCAGATATCAAGGTGAACTTGCCCAACATGGACTTGAGCGGCTCTGCGGAAATCCTCTTGGCCACCAAACGGCCTAAGATACAAGCCTCCCTGTCATCACAGAAGATGGACTTGCGGCCCTTCATGCCCAAGGAGGAGAAGAAGACCGCCAAGGAGTCCAAGGCCGAGAAACCCACTGTCAAGCGCGACAGGGTCTTCCCCAAAGACCCCCTCCCTCTGGAGTCACTGAAGCAGGCCGACGCCAACGTGCGGATCCTGGCCAAGCAGATCATCACCCCGGAGGTGGCCTTGGACGACCTGACCGTCGATCTTGCCTTGCAGGACGGGGCCCTGGATATCAAGCCTCTCAAGGCCTTGATAGGGGGCGGAAATCTGGAGGGGAGCCTGGCCTTGAGGCCCCGGGGCGACCAGGCGATCCTGTCCCTTGCCGTGAAGGTCGACAAGTTCGACATTGGGCGCATGGCCAAGGAGATGCAGGTCACGGACATATTAGAGGGCAAGCTGGACCTGGATGTGGATCTGAAGGGAAGTGGTGGTTCGGTGGCGGCCCTCATGGCCGGGCTTAACGGGAAGGTCGTGTTGGTGATGGGCAAGGGCCGACTGGACAACAAGTATATTGATCTCGCTGGCGCCGATCTGGGGCAAAGCATCTTTCGACTGATCAACCCCTTTGAGAAGGAGAAGAACTACACGGACATCAACTGCATGGTTCTCCGCTGGGACATCAAGGACGGTCTCGCCCAGAGCACGGCGATGGTGTTTGACACCTCGCGGATGACCGTGATCGGGGATGGAAAAGTGAATTTGAAGAGCGAGGAGCTGGACGTAGCCCTCGAGCCCTCTCCGAAGGAGGGAGCTGGAGTGGCCGGCGTGGGCAAGGTCGGGCTCAGCCTGAGCGAACTGGCGAAACCGTTCAAGCTGGGCGGAACGCTCGCAAGCCCATCCCTGGCGGTCGATCCCACCAAGGCCGCCTTGGCCATCGGCAAGTCGGTAGGAGGGGCTGCCCTCTTGGGGCCAGCGGGGATCGCCGCCGCCCTGGCAAGTCCTACCTCAGGGGATGAGAACCCGTGCCTCAAGGCCCTTGAGGCCGCGAAGACCGGGGCCAAGCCTTCCGGGGCACCCGAGGGGAAAAAGGGCATCGCCGATAAGGCTGCAGAAGGGACCAAGGGCGTGGTCGAAGGGGCTGGCGAGAAGGTCAAAAAGCTCTTTGGCAAGTGAGGGATAGGTGGCCTACGTCGGTCGAACAGCACCGAAACGGGAAACCTTGTCATGAGGAACGAGGCGGGCCCTGGAGGGTGGAGGAGCCGATGCCAAGCCCCGTGAGGCAGTTGACCACCTGCACCATGGAGGCGTCGAGCCTCTCCACCTGATCCGGGTCCACGAAGTGAAGTGCCCCTACCGAAAGCGCTGGCACAGCGGGGACAAACACGGTGAGCTTCCCCGAGGGATTCTCCTCCATGAGGAACCCCACTTGCTGGGTGGCTGCGAGGCGGACCATCACGGGGGTACCACGGGCCTCATCCCTCCGTCCGATGAGCTGAACGGCCAGGGTCTTGAACAGGTCGTATCCCGGGAGCAGGCGGAGAAGGACCCTCTCTAACCACCCGCCCAGGTTCCTGCCCAGCGTCGTTCGGACCACCAGTCCCAAGGCGAAGGAGATGCCCAGGACTACGCCAAGTGCCACCATCTCCGCGAGCACCACCCCGCCCAGCCTCTCTATGGGCAAGAACGTTGCGAAACCCTCCATGAAATCCAGTACCACACCGATGGCCTTGGTGGTCAGATACGCACAGGCGCCCAAAGGGAGGAGCACGCACAGGCCGCCCAGGATCGTGGTCTTGAAGAATCGAATCAACGCCTTCATCGTCCCCTCGCCCAAGCAGTGCATTTGCTGCGATGAAAAATCATGAACCTGCACCCTTCAGCCCACCCCCAGTTGCACCTTCGGTCCGAGACAGGATGGTGATCTCCTGCTGAGGGAATGGGATGGCGATGGCCTCCTCCTGGAACGCCCGGTACACTTCCAGGTTCACCTGGTACGCGATCTGAAAATGCCTGAGGGTGGGCACCCAATAACGGAATCCTATCTGCACGGCATAATCCCCGAACTCCTGGATCCCTATCTGAGGTGAGGGGACCTTCACCACATCCGGCATCCGGTCCAGGACGCGTCGGATCACCCCTATGGCCTTCTCCATGTCGCTCCGATAGCTGATCCCAACTTGCCCCTCCACCAATCTATTGCCAGCGGAGTCATGCAGGATCTGTCCTACGATGTGGCGATTGGGAATGGTGATCTTGACCCCGTCCTCATTGGTCAGGATTGTACAACCCAGTTTCACCTCCTCCACCACTCCGTTAACCCCTGAGACCGTGATGGTGTCGCCCACCACGAAGGGACGGGTGAGGATGATGGTCAACCCCGCGCCGTAGTTGGCCAAGGTGCCCTGGATGGCCAGGGTCCCACCGAAGGCCACAGCGCCTATGCCTGCGATAAGGGGTGAGATGGTGATGCCGAACTTCCCCAAGGCGACGATGAGGGTGAAGGCCAAGACCAGGATCCTCGCTATATTGGCGAGGAACTTGGAAAGGGTGACGTCCATCCCCCGCCTCTCCATGGCCCTAAGGAGAAGCCTGGCCAGCCACCTCGACACCAGGAAACCGAGGATCAAGACCACGACGGCCCCGATGACCTGGAAGCTGTAATTCACGACGAACTGCACCGCCATACCGATCAGTTTCTGGATCGTCCCGATGGGCTCCTCCATGGATCCCTCCTGTTCGCTGGAAACGCCGAATCCAAGGCTATTTGAGCCGCGGTGAATTGTCAATTATCACGAAAAAGAAGGGCTAGTGGATCGCTCACCGCGGGAATCCCCTTCTGGAGGACGAGAGTGATGCCTCACAGAGCGAGGTAGGTCCTTTGCACCCAATCGTCCTTCAAGAACTCCTGGACAGCGCCCTGGAATCGGATCTGTCCCTTCTCGATGATGTAGACCCTGTCCGAGACCGAGGTAGCGAATCTCAGGTTCTGCTCCGAGAGGATCATGGACATCTCCCCTCGCTCCTTCAACCGCAGGATCTGTCCCCTGATGGCCTTGACCACCAGCGGGGCGAGCCCCTCCGAGGGCTCGTCCAAGAGCAGCAGCTCAGGGTTCCCCATGAGGGTCCTGGCTATGGCGAGCATCTGCTGCTCCCCCCCCGAGAGCTCTCCCCCCCTTCGACCGGCCAGCCTCTTCAGGTCAGGAAAGAGGACGAAGACCCCATCCGTTGTCCAGGCCACACCCTTTTCGGGGTGTGGCCTCCTTGCCACCATCAGGTTCTCCATCACTGTCAGATCGAGGAATATCCTCCTATCCTGGGGGACATAGCCGATCCCCGTCTGGGATATCTCGTGGGTAGGTCTTCCCCTGATGGATCGGCCCTTGAAGAGGATTTCCCCGCGCCTGGTCTCCACTAGGCCCATGATGGCCTTCAGGGTAGTGCTCTTGCCTGCCCCGTTTCTCCCTAGCAAGCAGACGGTCTGTGCCTTTCCCACGGTCATGCTGAGATCGAACAGGACATGGCTCATGCCATAGAAGGCGTCTATGCCCTTGAGCTCCAGCATCATCATTCTTCCCCCAGGTAGACCCTGCGCACGGTCGGGTCCGATCTCACCTCCTCCGGGGTGCCATCGGCCACGAGCCTTCCCTGGTGCATGACGGTGACCCTCTCGGCCACGGAGAAGACCACGTCCATGTCGTGCTCCGTGAACATGATCGTGAGATTCGTCTCCCTGGCTATGGTCCGCACAAGGGCCATCAGCGCATGCCTCTCGGCAGGGGCCATTCCCGCCGCCGGTTCGTCCAGGAGCAGTACCTCCGGATCGTTGGCCAAGGCCACGGCCAGCTCGAGCTTCTTGAGGTCCCCATAGGAGAGGTGCCCCGATACCTCGCCGGCGATCCCTTTCAGTCCCACCCTCTCCAGGATGACCATGACCTTCTCCCGCCCCTTGCCCCCCCGCGGTACATAGAACCTGTTTGTAAGACGGAGATGGGAGATGACCGCCATCTGCACGTTCTCGAATACCGTCATAGAAGAGAAGAAGGCCGGGATCTGAAAGGTCCTGCTCATCCCTCTTCGCCAGATGCGGTAGGGGCGCATGGAGGTGATGACCTCTCCCCGCAGCCTTATGGAACCAGCATCGGGTTTGAGATGGCCCGTCAAGAGGTTGAAGAACGTGGTCTTGCCCGCCCCATTGGGCCCAATCAGGGCACGGATCTCGCCCTGGGGCATGGACATGGTCAGGCCGTCGACCGCCACCAAGGCGCCAAAGGATTTCCTCAGGTCCGAGACCTCAAGTATTGCCGGCCTCAACTATCCCTCTCCTCGGTCCCGTCCCCGGGTGAGGTATCCCGTTATCCCCTGGGGGAACAGGAGGACGAGACCGGTCATGATTGCCCCCAACACCGCCTGCCAGTACTGGGTCCCTGATGTGACGACGGTGTCTAGTAGCTTGAACACGCCCGAGCCGATCAACGGACCCGCGAATGAGTGCATTCCCCCCAGGAGTATCATGATCAGCGGCTCGATGGACTTCACCACGAACAGGTAATCCGGGAAGACGCTCCCCTTCTGGAACACAAACAGCGCCCCAGCGAGCCCAGAGAAGAACCCGGATATGACGAAGGCCCCGAGCTGGTAGGAACGCACCGGGACCCCAATGGACTCCGCCCTAGCCGGATTGTCCCTGATGGCACGCAGGGCCGCGCCGAAGGGTGATCTCACCACCACCCACAGCAGGCACACCCCCAGGGCTACGGTGCCCAGGGTAAAGTAATAATAGCCCCACGGAGTCCCCAAGATGCCCGGCGGCCAGATCCCCAGGAGCCCGTTGTCGCCCCCTGTGAAGTCGTACCACTGGAAAGCGACAGTGTAAAGGATCTGGGCAAAGGCTAGGGTGAGCATGGCCAGGTATATGTGGGAGAGCCTCACGCAGAAAAAGCCGAAGATCAACCCGGCGGCCGCGGCGATACAGGGCGAAGACAGCAAGCACAGGGGCACGGGAAGCTCAGCCTTCAACAGCAGTAGCGCCGATGCATATGCACCCAGACCGAAATAGGCCGCGTGTCCGAAGGAGATCATCCCCCCGTATCCCCAAAGGAGGTTCAGGCTGGTGGCAAAGAGGGCGAAGGCGAGGGCCTCTCCGGCCACGATGAGCCAGAAATGGGGCGCCCACAGTGGCAAGGACGAGAGGAGGACTCCACCTATGATCGCAATGGCATAGACAATGGACGATGGGCCCGTCTTCACTCCCCTAGGGGTGGAGACCCCTCTAGCCTCGGCCACAGGCCTGCCCGCCAGGCCCCAAGGCTTCCATATCAGGACCGCTGCCATGAAGGCGAAGATCAGGACAATGGAGATGCCCGGGAGGATCATGATCCCTATGGCCTTGAGGACCCCGATGAGCACCGCTGCTAAGAGCGCACCGGAGAAACTCCCCATCCCACCCACCACCACCACCACGAACGCCTCCACGATCACGGTTGTGTCCATGCCAGGCGATATCGCCACGACAGGGGCGGCCATGGCCCCCCCTAGCCCGGCCAGCCAGGAGCCGAGCACGAAGACACCCGTGAAGAGCCGCCCCTGATCCACCCCCAAGGCCGCCACCATCTCCCTGTCCTCGGTGGCCGCCCTGATGAGCATGCCCCACCTGGTCCTATACAAGGCCCACCATAGGCAAAAGGTGACCACCGGCCCCAAGGTCAGGATCAGGAGATAGTAGTAGGGAAACGGTTGGCCGAGGAGGTAAAAGGAGCCCGACACGTGATCCGGGATGGGCACGGACTTGTTGTCTGTGCCCCAGATGCCCTTGACCGCGTCTCCGAGGATCAGCACCAGCCCAAAGGTCAGCAAGAGCTGGAACAGCTCCGGGGAACCATAGATCCTCCTCAGGAGGAAACGCTCGATGACATATCCCACCATGGCCACGGCCACAGGGGCCAGGATCAGTGAGATCCAGAACCGCAAGTCCCACGGCTCCATGGCCCTCATGAGGCTGTAGGTGATGTACGAGGAAAGCATGTAAAACGAACCGTGGGCGAAATTGACGATCCTCGTTACCCCGAAGATCAGTGTCAGACCGGCGGCTATGAGAAAAAGGAACATGGCGTTGCCGAGGCCGGTCACGACCTGTACTGTTACGGTCTCAAGGAGTTGCATGCAAAGGCTCCGGAGAGGGCCGGGGATCCCTGGGACGCCCCCTGGGATCAAGCGACCAGCGCGAGGCTCCTTCACAAGATATTCAGAAGGGGAGTCGGGGAACCACCCCCTGACGAGGCCATCTGCTCGCCCGGACTCGCATCGGGGACTCGATGGAGGTCGTCGTCAAGGTTTCCTCATCCTCATGACCTCTTCCTCGGAGGGAAGCACCTTGGCGCCATCCACATACTCCCACTCCACCATGACACCGTGACCTCGCTTTGGGTCCAGCCTAGTGGTCCCGACCCATGCGCCGAATGTGGACTGGTGATCGAAGGAACGAAATCTCACCGGGCCGATAGGGGTGGGTACCGCCAGATCCTCCAAGGCGTCTATAACCTTTTCCGTCTCGGTAGTCCCTGCCTTCTCTATGGCGGCCGCCAGGGAGATCATGGTGACGTATCCGACCAGGGAACCAAGGCGAGGGGGCTTTCCGGTCCTCCTCTCATACGAGTCGACAAAGGCACGGTGCTCGGGCGTATCGATGGCGTAATACGGGTACCCGGTGACCAGCATCCCCTCAGGCGCGTCCTTTCCCAAAGGCTCTATGTATTCGGGCTCCCCCAGGAGGATTCCCACGACGAACATCTTCCCGAAGAGGCCGAAGTCCTTCGCCTGTTTGACGAAGGCGATCCAGTCGGAACCGAACAACGAAGTGAACAGGGCCTCTGGCCTAGCCTGAATGACTCCCGTTATGTAAGAACTGTACTCGCCCTCCCCCAACTTGGGCCAATACTCGACTACGGACTCCACATCCGGTCTCAGTCCTTTGAGACTCCCCCAGAACCCCTCCCAGCACTTGCGCCCATACTCATAGTTGGGGCCGACATTGGCCCATCTCTTGTAAGGGAGTTTGGCCGCCTTTTGGGCCAGCATGAGGCCCTGCTGATACGTGTTCGGCCTCACGCGAAACACGTATCTGTGCCCCTTCTCCCAAGTGAGGGCCTCTGTGAGCGGCTCGGAGGCCAGGAACATGACCTTGTTCTTCCTGGCGAATTCCGAAACGGCGAGCCCCACCGCCGACGAGAAGGTGCCCATGAGGAAGGCTACCTTCTCTTGGAAGAGGAGTTCCTGGGCGTGTTTGACCCCTTCATCGGGCTTCATCTTGTCATCCCTGAAGATGACCTCGATCTTCCTGCCCCCCAGGAGCCCCCCCTTGGAGTTGATCTCGTCCACCGCCATCAGGATGGCCTCCTTCATGGGAGCGGTGAAGGTGGCAGCAACCCCTGTGTACGAGTTGATCTCTCCGACCTTGATAATGGGCTGGGAAAGACCTTGACCCCCCTGCACGAGCATGAGCCCCAGCACGATCCCCGAAAGCACGATCCTCTTCACCTCAAGGCCTCCTTTTTCCTCGCCTGTCTATCTATCACCATCCTGACCACCCCTTGACCACAAGGTGGTCACCGGTCTCACGGATCAGCCCCTCCTTCCAAGGCCTCCAGGTCCAGCCCCTTCAAGACCCTCACGCCCTTGGCGCGCATCTGTTCCAGGGCCTCAGCGATGCCCTCCGGCGTGACCCCCCTGCAAAGGCCCTCTATGAGTATCACCTCGTATCCCATGGACACGGCGTCGATTGCCGTGGCCCTCACGCAATAGTCCGTCGCGATCCCGTAGATGACCAGCCTCTGGATCCCGTTGATCCTCAGCACGGAGTCCATCTCTGTCCTGTTGCCACCATCGTCCTGAAACCCTGAGTAGCTGTCGAACTCCCTTGTCTGTCCCTTCTTGACTACGGCAAGGAAGAGGTTGTTGTCCACCAAGATCCTGGCGTTGGGCGTGCCTTGCACACAATGGGGGGGCCACAGGACTTGCTTGCGCCCCTGGATCTCTACGGTCTCGAATGGCCTTTTCCCAGAGTGGCTGGTGTGAAAGGATACATGGTCTGGGGGGTGCCAGTCCTGGGTCGCGAAGACAGGATATCCCTCTGTGCTCAGCCTCCGTGTGGCCTCTTGGACCTCCTCTACGTAGGCTCGGTCCGTGCCGGCAACGGCCAAGGAACCAGCCTTCCATGTGGTGAAGTCACCCTGAAGGTCCACCACGATCACGCCTGTCTGTCCCATGGATAAGTTGTCCTCGCCAACTCGTGACGATGTCGGCCTTTGGGCCCTAGGTTCGTGTGAATGTACTACACCGGAACGGCAATGGAGTCAACAATAGAGGCGCTCCAAGACCGGGAGTTCCTTGACGTACTTCGAGCCCCTTTCTTATACTCAGGCAAGAAGAGACCCTATTGTCCAGCCCTTGAGGCCTGGGTGCCGTGGGACAAGAAACCATCGATCTCGTAGGCGAACGAAGAAGGACAAGGGCGGTCCGCCTGGGTTCGGTCGTTGTGGGCGGAGGGGCCCCGGTGGTGGTCCAGTCCATGACGAACACTGACACCAGGGACATCGCGGCAACGGTGAGCCAGATCCAGCGCCTCCACTCCGTGGGATGCGAGATCGTCAGGGTGGCCGTGCCGGACCTGGATGCCGCGCTGGCCTTGGGGAAGATACGCCGTGCCATCTCCCTCCCCTTGGTGGCCGACATACACTTCGATCATCGTCTGGCCTTGGAGGCGCTGGCCCAGGGTGTGGACGGCCTGAGGATCAACCCTGGCAACATCGGCGGCCGCAGGAAGGTCCGCGATCTCGTCTCCGCGGCAAAGGAGAGGTCCGTCCCCATCCGGATCGGGGTCAACTCAGGGTCCCTCGAAAGAGACATCCTTGAGGAAGAGGGGGGGGTGACGCCCAAGGCCATGGTGAGGAGCGCCCTTCGGCACGTCAGGATCCTGGAGGAAGAGGGGGGGGTGACGCCCAAGGCCATGGTGAGGAGCGCCCTTCGGCACGTCAGGATCCTGGAGGAGATGGACTTCAACGCCATCAAGATATCTCTCAAGGCCCCAGACGTCAAAAGGACCTATCAGGCCTATGTCATGATGGCCAATGAGGTGGATTACCCCTTACATATCGGGATCACCGAGGCCGGCACCCCTCTGTCTGGGGCGGTGAAGTCCTCCGTCGGGTTGGGTCTCCTCCTCCATGAGGGGATCGGGGACACCATCCGTGTCTCCCTCACCGGGGATCCGGAGGAAGAAGTGAGAGTGGCCTATTGGATACTGCGATCCCTCGGGTTGCGGCAAAGGGGTGTGGATCTGGTATCCTGCCCCACCTGCGGCCGGACGGAGGTGGATCTCATCCCTGTGGCCGCTGAGGTGGAGCGTCGCCTGGCCCACATAGATCTCCCGCTCCAGGTGGCCGTCATGGGGTGCGCTGTCAATGGGCCAGGAGAGGCGAGGGAGGCCGACATAGGGGTCTGCGGGGGAAAGAAAAACTGGCTACTTTTCCGCAAGGGAGAGGTGGTTAGGAAGCTGGCCCCGGATCGCGTCGTGGACGTCTTGGTGCAGGAGGTGGAAGAGGAGGCGAGATCCCGGGGATGGTCCCCTGGGCCGGCGTTTGGTGAGAGTGCGTGAGCCCTTTGAGCGCCTGAGATCAGTTGACGAACCGGAGATGACATGCGACTTTCCAGGATGTTCCTGCCCACAGAACGGAGGGACCGGTCCGAGGCCGTCGTGGCCAGCCACAGACTGATGATCCGGGCCGGCATGATCCGGCAGCTTACATCAGGGGTCTATTCGTACCTCCCGCTAGGTCTACGGGCCGTGAGAAAGGTGGCCCAGATCGTCAGGGAGGAGATGGATCGCGCCGGCGCACAGGAGGTCTTCCTACCGGCCCTCCAGCCGGCCGATCTTTGGCGCGAGAGCGGCAGGTGGGATCACTTCGGTCCGGAGCTGATACGATTCAGGGACAGAAACGACAGGGAGTTCTGCCTGGGCCCGACCCACGAGGAGGTGATCACGGACCTGGTCCGCAGGGAGGTTCGGTCCTACAGACAGCTCCCCATAAACCTGTATCAGATCCAGACCAAGTTCCGCGACGAGAGGCGCCCCCGCTTCGGCGTCATGAGGGGACGAGAGTTCACCATGAAGGATGGCTACAGCTTCGACGCCACCGAGGAAGGGGCCGAGGAAAGCTACCGCAAGATGTACGAGGCCTACTGCAGGATCTTTCAGCGGTGCGGATTGCGCTTCAGGGCGGTGGAGGCCGACACCGGGGCCATAGGCGGCAGCTTCAGCCACGAGTTCATGGTCCTGGCAGAGTCCGGCGAGGATTCCGTCCTGATCTGCAGTCGATGCACATACGCAGCGAACTCCGAGCGGGCAGAGGTGGCTGCCCCGGCCCTTTCCTCCGAGGGTAAGGAGCCGCTTCCATTGGAAAAGGTCTCCACTCCAGGGATGCGCACCGTCGAGGAGGTCTGCGCATACCTTGGCGTGAAACCGACCCAGCTCATCAAGACCTTGATATATAGGACAGAGGGGCCCCCAGTGGCGGTCCTGGTCCGGGGGGATCGGGAAGTCAACGAGGCAAAACTGCGACGGGCCATGGGTTGCTCTGAATTGGAGCTCGCAGACGAGGCCTTGATCGAACTCGTGACAGGGGCCCCGGTGGGTTTCGCAGGACCGGTGGGGCTGGGCAGCAGATCCTCCCCGGAGGAGATAAAGATCCTCGCGGACCAAGAGATAAAGGGAATGGTCAACGCCGTGGTCGGCGCCAACGAGGCGGAGGCCCATCTGATAAATGTCAACAGCCCAAGGGACTTCAGGGTGGATCGTTACGGGGACTTCCGCGTAGCAGTGACCGGAGATGTGTGTCCTCGATGCGGCCGAGGGGTCTTGGAGGAATGGAGGGGAATCGAGGTGGGACACATCTTCAAGCTCGGTACCAAATACAGCGAGGCCATGGGGGCGACCTTCCAGGATGAAGACGGCGTTGAGCGTCCCATGATCATGGGGTGTTATGGGATCGGGATAGAGCGTACCGTGGCCGCAGCCATAGAGCAGAACAACGACAGAGACGGGATCATCTTCCCCCTCGGCATAGCCCCATTCCAGGTGATATTGTTGTGCCTTCAACCAGAGAAACACCAGGTGGTAGAGGTCTCTGAATCCCTTTATCGGGGGCTGTCGGAGGCAGGGGTGGAGGTCCTCTTGGACGATAGGGAGGAACGTCCGGGGAGCAAGTTCAAGGACGCGGACCTCATCGGCATTCCCCTCCGGGTGAACGTGGGGGAGAGGATGATCAGCCAGGGAAAGGTCGAGCTGAGGCGTCGGGCCACCGGGGAGGTGGAGGTGCTCTCCCTCGACGCCCTCTGCGACCGGATCAGGGAGATATTGAGTGATCAGGCTCAATGACATCCTCGACCGAATCGCCGAGTACGACCCTGAAGCGGACATAGGGCTCATCCAGAGGGCCTACGTCTTCTCTGCCAAGGTGCATCAAGGGCAGCTTCGTCTCTCCGGTGAGCCGTACCTGATCCATCCCCTGGCGGTTGCGGGCCTCCTGACGGACCTCCGACTGGATGCTGGCACCGTGGCCACAGGACTCCTCCACGACGTGGTGGAGGACACCCGTACCACCATCTCCGAGATCCAGGACATGTTCGGACAGGAGATCGCAGAACTCGTAGACGGTGTGACCAAGCTCTCTCGAATGACCTTCAGCTCCAGAGAGGAGCAGCAAGCAGAGAACTTTCGAAAGATGATCCTGGCCATGTCCAGGGACATAAGGGTAGTGCTTATCAAGCTGGCGGATCGCCTCCACAATATGCGCACCCTCCAGTATCACTCCCGCGAAGACCAGATTCGTATAGCCCAAGAGACGTTGGAGATTTACGCCCCCATCGCCCATCGCCTGGGGATAACTTGGATAAAAAGGGAACTCGAGGACTTGGCCTTCCATTTCCTGGAGCCGGAGGCCTACGAGGAGACCGTCAGGAAGGTCGCCCAGGCAAAGATCGAGAGGGAGGACTACATACGAGAGGTGGAGGAGATCATAAGGGCTGAACTTCGCTCCCACGGCCTCAATCCCGAGGTGAAGGGGAGGTTCAAGCACTATTACAGCATCCACCAGAAGATGCGCACCAGACAGCTCCCCTTCGAGGAGCTCTATGACCTGTTGGCCTTCCGCGTCATAGTGAAGAACAAGGCGGAGTGTTACGAGGCCCTGGGTTACCTCCATGCCCTCTGGCCTCCTATCCCCGGCAAGTTCAACGACTACATCGCTGTGCCCAAACCCAACGGCTACCAGTCCCTCCACATCACGGTCTTCGGCCCGCGACAGAAGCGGATGGAAATACAGATACGAAGCGAGAAGATGGATCGGATCGCCGAGGAGGGCATAGCAGCCCACTGGCGGTACAAAGAAGGGCGCATAGTTCAGGATCATGAGGACGAGAGACTTGCTTGGGTGAGGCAGATCCTGGACTGGCAGCAGGAGCTCGCTGATCCTAAGGAATTCCTCGACATGGTCAAGGTGGAGCTCTTCCCTGACGAGGTCTATGTCCTGACGCCCAAAGGGACGGTGAAACAGCTCCCCAAAGGGTCCACGCCTGTGGACTTCGCCTATGCGATCCACACTGAGGTAGGACACCAGTGTGTGGGTGCCAAGGTCAACGACAAGATCGTCCCCTTGAGATATGAGCTGCAGACCGGTGACGTGGTGGAAATCATCACCCAGGCCGACCACAGGCCATCGAGGGACTGGTTGAAGTTCGTCAAGACCTCCAGGGCCAGGACCAAGATTCGCCAATGGATAAAGACCGAGGAGCACAATCGTTCCGTCGCCCTGGGGAGGGAGCTCTGCGAGAAGGAGTTTCGCCGTCATGGGCTGAACATGTCCAAGCTCCTCAAAGACCCGAAGATGGAGGAGGTCACGCGGCAACTGGGCTTCGAGGACGTGGACGATCTCATCGCGGCTGTGGGCTATGGCAAGGTCTCCCCGAGATCCTTGGCGGGTTGGTTCACGCCCACACCGGAGACCCCGGTAGTGGAGGAGACCCCTTCGTTGCCTCAGGTCAGGCAGCTTCGCGGAAAGCCCCGGTCGTTCAGGAGCGGGGTCACGGTGAGGGGAGTAGATGAGGTGCTCGTTCACTTCGCCAAGTGCTGTCAGCCCCTACCAGGGGATGAGATCCTGGGGTTCATCACCAGGGGACGCGGCGTCACGGTGCACTCGAAGGACTGTGGCAATCTCCAGCTCTTCGACCCTGACCGCCTCATTCCTGTGGAATGGAACCAAGAGCAGGGCGCGGTCCACTCGGCCCGACTTCGGGTGGTCTGTAACGACAGAAAAGGGATCTTGGCCGCCTTGGCCAGCACCCTGAGCCAGGCCGACATAAACATCACGCATGCGCAGGTGGACACCACCCCGGACAAGAAGGCCATCTGCACCTTCGAGGTGGAGGTGAGCGACCTCAAACAGCTCGAAGGCGCCCTGAACGCCATCCGGAGGGTTCAGGACGTCTTGATGGCTGAGAGGACCCGGGCCTGATCAGGGACGCCGCATAGGGCTGCCTCTCGCCCCTGTGTCTCCTACCCTCGAACGCGGATCATGCCCGCCCGACACCAGTCCAGGATCTGCTGTTGGACCATGAGCTGTCCTTCCCACTGACCGTCCAAGAGCCCACACCCCTGGAGGGTCCGCAACTGATCCAGAAACCATGGTTCCACGCTGGTCGGCGACAAGGGGAAAAGGGGCGTGCCAGGCAGGGGCAAGTAGATGTGGGCGCGGATCCTCGTCCTGCCCAATGCGATCAGGCGTTCCATGAAACGAAGGCTCTCCAGGCGGTCTGAAAGAGTCTCCCCCGGTGTCCCGAAGATCATGTCCACGTGGGCCAGGAGGCCAGCGTTCACGACCCGCCGCACGGCCCCCTCTGCATCGGCCACCGTATGCCCCCTCTTCAACAGCCTCAAGATCCGATCGCTCCCGGACTGTGCCCCGATGACCAGGGTGCGGTTGGAGCAATAGGTCGAGATCAGCCCCAGCGACTCCTCCGTCACCCCCTCTGGCCGCACCTCGGAGGGGAACGAGCCCAGATGGACCTTCCGGACACCCGAGGTGCGGCAGGTGCGAAGGAGCCTTACGAGAGAATCCCTCGGGGATTCGCCGCCGCCAGGTTCCCTGTATGAAAAGGCATCGGGCGCAATGAATCTGGCGGTGGTACGGCCCATACGAAGCGATTCTTCCAGATAATGTCGGATGGATTCGATACTCCTGTGACGGACAGGTAGTGGATGAATCCGTGGGGTGAAACAGTAACCGCAGGCGTGAGGACATCCCCTGGATATCTCCACTGGGGCCATCCAGTTGAGGCGGGAAGAGATAGGCATGGCCACATCGAGGGAACAGGGGGAGGAGGCGCGCCAGAAGGGGGTCGTATCCCTCCCTCCCACCCCCCGCCCCCA
>FWPV01003008.1_pt1 | contig 39403 bp, 29 predicted proteins | sample 2228371 | NCBI WGS metagenome assembly FWPV01 (sample SAMEA103939776, study PRJEB20133) | metagenome
CAACAAGCCTGCCACTGATATCATAAATACTCAGGTAATTGTGTTTGAGATTATCAGGATTGATATGGAATGCTAACTTACCTTTTGCTGGATTAGGAACAACTTTGAGCAGTTTCCACTGAGCAACATTCTCTTTTTCTGATTCCTCAACAGGTGTTAGCGGTGTGTAGAATCCCTTCACTTTGACAACCTGATTCACATAGGAACCACTGATTTGAACGATTGTGATCCAGTAGTTGCCGTCTCTGGGGTCAGCTTCAATTCCACGGATATTCCAGCCCGGATTCAAAAGGAATCTCTTACCTGTGGCAACAGGTGGTTGCCCCTGCATTTCTACCACACCAACACTGTCAAGCGTGGTGCCACCAGAGTTAAACCATGTCTGCACCTGCACGAAGGAATTGCCCAAACTATCATAGGCAAGGCAACGGGAATTGTAATATCCCTGTACCGGGCTATTATACTGGGTTGCAGCACCAAGTGTATCACCGATGTAGATTAACTGGGCTGCACCAAGTGCGCTTCTGCGGTCCGCAAACCACATTGTATTGGGTGATCTGTAGGCAAGCCCAACTGGATAGTCATTTGCCGGGTTACTGAATTGTCTGATAATTGCACCAGTGGATTTATTAATCTTCCATACGGTCTTGGGGTTGAAGGCACAGACATAAAGGGCATCACCAATCCGACTATGGGTAATATCCGTTACACTGTCTGCTGGTCCGGTAATCGCTCCATAATAGGTTACAAAACTATCTGAGGAGTAGTATCTAATAGAAGTGGAATAGAAATCAAGCACATAGATTCTGTCGCCAATACGGTCATAGGCAACACCATAGATAAACTGACTGGTCGGGAAATTGGGCAGTGATTTTGGACCCCAGATAATTTCTCCTGGTGCAATACCTACCTGATATGAGAAAGTTCTTGTCCAGGTTGTTTCTGCAGCAGTAAGCACAAGCTGGAAATTAGCCATATGCCCAGGAGGTGTTGAGGCATGCACACTTATATCATAAGGGTCTGAGGCATTATTTGCACTATCACCAGATGCAATTGTGCCATAAGAGTAGGTTGAGTCAGTAATAGTAATATAAGGGGATGTGGTTCTTAATCTTCCCTGGACATTTGTTGCAGTTACACCACCGGTATTGCGTACATAGGTCACAATGCCGGCATTCTCACCTGGGTCAAGCTTACCATTACCATTGTTGTCGCCAACAATATTTGTTCTGCTTAATACTACATTCGGTCTATTGGCTGTAGGCACTGCCTGCAATGATGCCCAGAGATTGATTCTGCCCCAGCCGTAATTATTGTTCGGATAGGGCGCGCCCTGAGACGGCTGGTCACAGTAGTTCCTGAAAAGGTCATAGAGTTCTGTTACAGTAAGATTTTGATTTTTCTGTAGCAACACTGCGGTTCCACCAGTAACATGGGGTGAAGCCATTGAGGTACCACTCATTGAACCATAACTACCACCAGGAACTGATGAACGTACATTCACGCCTGGTGCTGACACATCGGGTTTTAATAGGTTCCAGGTTGAATAGTACCAGTATTGTGGGTCATTCCATGGACTCTGGTTTGGTGCAGGACCGCGTGAAGAAAAACTTGCAATATTATCTGCATTGTCAGTTGCACCAACTCCACAGGATAATGGGTAACTTCCGGGTGCACCCACAGTACCACTGCCCGGTCCACTATTACCATTGGAAAAGACCGGGAAAATTCCCAAACTTTTCCAGGTTTGAACCGCGTTCCAGAAATGCTGGTCTGTACCACTGCCACCCCAGGAATTGCCAATAACCCTGATATCAACGCCACTCTGCTTTAGATCCGCAAGATACTGCATACACGCATCAATCCAGGTATACTGACCACTGCCACCTGCATCAAACGCCTTGGTTGGAATAAACTGGGCACCATACGCAACACCCACATCATCTGTGAACGAACCTGGTCCATCACCACCGCAGATTGTGCCCATGGTGTGTGTGCCATGACTGTGGTCATCATAAGGTGAAGATTGCCCACTAACGCCATCTATCCAGTATGGAGAGAGCCATTTGCCACTCAATGCTGGATGGGTTGTTTCTACACCAGTATCAATATGCCCGATAATTATGCCGGCTCCATTAAAACCTGCTGCCCAGCAAGATTCTGCCTTGATCTTGGTAATATTCCATTCCGGGGTTCTCGCATCAACTTCTTCTCCTGGAACAGCATCAAGTTTTATAACCTTGTTGTCACATATGAACCAGACATCATCCCGTTTTGCAAGTTCTTTGATTACATCCTTTGTTGCCTTGAGATGAAATCCATTGAAAATCCAGAATTGATTACCGATTTCAACTTTTTCTTCAGGCAGGGACTTTAGATATTCAATCACATTTTTCTGGGAATTAAGGGCAATTGTCTGAAAAACATTGCACTTTTCCTGCGGCATCATCCTTTCAATCTGCTCATAAGGATACTCTGTATTCATATGAACAATCACCTGGATTTTTTCCTGCGGGTTAACTGTGTTTAGTATATCAACCAGCTCTGGTGTCATCTTGCCCGGAACTGGTGGCAACAATGCCAATACCATAATTGAGATTATTCCCATCATTCATTACCTCCTGTTTTTATTCTTTCCTGATCACAATGAATCGTATCACCACTTTTTATCTTTGATACGATCGTCCTTTTGCTTATACTTGATAATCAAGAGACCTTTTTTTCTTCTGTGCACCTCCTTTCCTGTTAAGGCTTATATATATTATAACTCAACTCTCCAACTTGTCAAGGGTAAAATCAACTATAGTTTTATTTTTAGTCTTTTCATTTTTCTAAACAGGGTGGAGCGGTCAATACCAAGAATCCTTGCTGCTTCACCGATATGTCCGCCTGCTTGTTGCAGGGCAGAGAGTATGTAGTCTTTCTCAATCTGTTCTTTTGCATCTTCAATTCTGTATCGCTTTACTGCCTCTGCCTTTAATTCATTCAACACAGGACTGATTGTATTTGTATCAATTTCTGTGTCCGGAGTCAGTATCGCAAGTTTCTCCATTAAATATTTTAACTCTCTGACATTACCGGGCCAGTGATACTGAGTTAAAAATTGAATCGCTTTTTTTGTTAAATGCTTCAACGGTCGGTTATTTTCAGCACAGGCATTTTGTAAGAAATGTTCGGCAAGAAGTGGAATATCCCCAATCCTTTCCCGCAATGGTGAAATATAAATGGTGAGTACATTTATGCGATGATAAAGGTCCTCGCGGAATTTCTTCTCTCTTGTCAGTCCGAGAAGATTCTGGTTGGTGGCAGCAATAATTCTGACATCTATCTTAATGCGATTTGTGCCACCAATTCTTGTTATTTCTTTATCTTCCATTGCAGACAAGACCTTTGCCTGGGCAGAAAGGCTCATATCGCCAATTTCATTGAGAAAAAGCGTTCCTCTATTTGCTATTTCAAACTGACCAAATTTTCTTTTATACGCACCAGTGAACGCACCTTTTTCGTATCCAAAGAGTTCACTTTCAATCAACTCTCCGGGCAGGGCAGCACAATTTACCTTAACAAATGGTTCGCCTGCACGGGGACTCTTGAAATGGATATTATTGGCGACAAGATCTTTGCCTGTGCCTGTTTCTCCGAGGATCAATACTGTGCTGTTAGTAGGTGCAACTTTGTCAATCAGACTGCAGACTTTTTTAATAGCATCTGACTCGCCAATAATTCTGTATTCCTTGAGCATCTGAGATTTTAGGATTGTGCTCTGTTTTTTGAATTCAATTTTTTCAAGAATATTCCTGATTGTGGTGATAATTCGATTTGCTTCAAGGGGTTTTTCTATGAAATCATCAGCACCATTCTTGATTGCCTCTACTGCAAGGGAGACTGTGCCAAATGCGGAAATCATTATTATCCCAATATTTTCGTCAAATTCCCTTATCTCTTTCAAAATTGTGATGCCATCAATATCTGGTAGTTTTATATCCAGCAGGATTAGGTCAAAATCCTGGTTTTTGGTCTTCTTCAGGGCATCTGCTCCATTAAAGACAAATTCAGTATGATAGCCTTCACCTTCAAGGATTTCTTTTAATATCTCACAGATCCTTTTTTCATCATCTACAATTAAGATTCTTGTTCGGGCTGATGGAACGACATTTTCAGAATTGTTTTTCACTCAAGCACCTCCTATACTGGCAAAATAATTGAGACAATAGTGCCGACATTCAATCTGCTTTTAATATCAATTTTTCCATTGTGTGCGTCAATAATCTTACGCGCAATTACGAGACCGAGTCCGGTTCCGCCTTTTTTTGTCGAATGGAAAGGTTTGAAAAGATTTTCTATTTGTTCTGCTGACATACCACAACCTGTATCTTCAAATGTAATTTCTACACATTTCTGAATTTCTGGTGTCTTTTGTTGTTGACCAATGGTGTCATTTTGAGCCATGTCCTTAAATGAGTTCTGGGTCTCTGCTTTCAGAATCTCGCTACTCGGTAATTGTTCAACCAATCTCGTACGGATGGATAATACTCCTTTACTCTGCATTGCCTCAATAGCATTTTCTATTACAATATGGAATGCAGTGTTTATCTGGTTTTCGTCGCAACGAACCAGAGGTAAATCGGGTTGAAAGTATCTTTTAATTTTGAGCTCTATTGGTAGCACAGATTCATATGTCTGGGTTATTTTTTCCAGTATTCTATTGATATCAACTGAAGTAAAATTTGGCTTTTCCACAGATAGGATACGCATAAATTTGTCAGTGGTCTGTTTTAACCGTTCAATTTCCTCCAGAGCCGAATCAATATATGTATTGAATATCTTCGCCTTTTCACCAAACTTATCTTTGCCAATTTGTTGCATACGCTGAAGAGTGAGGTTCAGGGTTGATAGCGGATTCTTAATTTCATGTGCTAATTGCTGGGCAAGTGCTGACCAGAACATAAGATTCCTTGAAAGTATTTCTGATGTTGTATCAACCAGAATAATAACTCTTTTGCCACCAAAACCGTATGATCTTACTGCGAGACTCCGTCCTTCCCACTGAATATCATATGATTTTGTCTCGCCAGTACGGATAATATTCTCCATTATTGTTGGATGATTCAAAAAGGAAATCAGATTTTCTTTTGATCCGCCAAACATTGATAGACATTTATGATTGACATAAAGCAGTTTGTTGTTTTTGCCAATCAGCATGCAGGCAATGGGAGCATAGTTAGCGAGCTGTCTTATGTTTCGTCGGTAGATTACTTTACTCAAAACTGCAATTGTAGTTGTAATTATCAGTAGAAGAATCAAAGCCGGTAGTAAATATCCTTTCAAGGCATTCGGAGCTGTCAGCAATGATTTCTCAATTTTGTATAGAACAGTACTCTTGTCGGATTTAACCATTATATTGTATGTCTTGCCGGCTTTTATTGGCTTGTGGTAGAAAGATTGGTCTAACCCGGTCGGGTGTTGATGGGAGCAGAGCACATTGAGTTTTTCATCAAGGATTACAATTTTTGAATTATTGGTTGTTAACAGGATTTCGTTAGTGCCGTTGTTATCAAAATCAATGCAGTCAATAATGAAAATTCCGGTTTCAAAAAGTTTTTCTGAAATTAACTCCAGATCTTTATCAAAGCTGCGCAATTTACCATCAGTATTGGATGTAATGATTTCTTTTTTGCCGTCGCGATTCAGATCAAACACCCGCATCCCGGTGAATTTTTCACCAATTCTTATGTATTTTTTTGTTTCTCCGTTTCTTGCATCAAGGATACTGAGCATATTAGGTTCTCTTCTGTCTGCGGAACCACTGACTTCGCATACAACAATTTTTATATCGTTGTTGTTATCCAGATCGCCTGCCCAGATTTCAGCACGACTAAAATGCTCATGCATTCTTTTTTTCCAGCGAAGTTTGCCGTCATATCCGAGTGCAATAACCCAAGTATGACTGTCATCAATTTCATTTACCACAGCACCATTGGCTGAAGCAAATGTTCCAAATACAATTTCTTTTTTCTGGTCATTGTCAATATCCTCAATATAGGCAGGATTTGCAAAAGCAGCGTGACCTCCAATCCAGTAATGCCAGAGTTCCTTATTGTTCTTGTAATCGTATACAAAAACACCGCGTGGGTAGAGGTCAAATCCCGTAGAGACAAAACAAATCAGTTCGTCATAACCATCTTCATTAATATCGGCAGCGAGAGAATTATTGATCCATGTGTCATAACCCACAACAGCTGCATTGCAAATATCCTTGCCAGTGTAAGCCGTGAATTTCCTTGGAGCTTTGCCTTTTGCCAGAATAACAAGAATTGCAGAATCTTTCTGGACAACGCAGAACACAACTTCTTTTCTATGATCACCGTCCAGGTCATAAATACCCACTGGATAAATACGACTGTCCTTAGAGCCCGTGTATTGCATGAATATGTTGCCACTCTGGTCTTTTGCAAAAGCAACATAATTTTTATAATTACATTCTAAGATTTCATCCGCACCATCATTGTCAATATCTCCGCAATGAGCGAAATTAGCAAATGTTTCGTAGATTTGTGTCAGTTTCCAGGGATATTTTTCAGCAAAAATTTGCGATAGACAAAAAAATATTATGGACAATCGTGATAGTCCTCCATGAAAAAAGGTTGATATTTTAATGGTTTTCTTCATAATTTATTCTATAGATAAAATTATACACACCTTTAGATTACTGTCAACGCTCGCGATTTAAATCAAAAATAATCTTACCGAAATGGGATTGTTTAATCAAAATTTGCTTTTTATAATCTTCTTGAAAGAATAGATTGATTTGGCAAAAATATGTTTATCTTTTCAGTGAATAGAGAATTGAACCATTGTAGTTGCTTGATTTAGCAAGCAATTTTTAGCATAATGAATTTGGTAAGTAATAGGGTTTTTTCGTTTATGGTTTTAATTTTACAGGCAGGGCTGCTGGTATGGTCTGTAGTTTAAAGTCAATGGTGATTTTTTTCTGACTGCTAACTATGCCTCTCAACCATACTGGCTGCTATGCCCAATAACCATTGACCTTTCATAACAAAATTTTTAGCAAGGCTAAAGAGACTGTGCCATAATTCAACATTTCATAGAATTGTTGCGGTTTGATTTATCTTTAATGTAACTCAACCCTTCAGGGTTGGCCAATCAAGGCTAAAGCCTTGAGTTACGATTTCTTAGCTCTTTGTCGCACCCGCCAAACAAAGCGGCGGGCAGGTAAATGCGACCGCTAAAGGGATTGTGACACAGCCTCTAAAGCCTTGCCCTACAGTCGGATATAATTTGGGTAAGATTTTATTTTGATAAAAGACGCGCTCGCGATTGCTGAATTACCCAAAAAATACCAGAATTGAAGCAATAATTAAACTCATAGTGCGATAGTAAACAGTAAAATGAGTCTTTTCAGTTAATACTTATGTTTACACCAAGTCCGTATTGATTTACCATATAATTAACTTCTTTATTCTTGCCCCAGAGCCAGTTTGCCTCGGGTAGCATAACAAAGTTTTTGCCAATTGCCAGACTTATGCAGTGCCCAAACTGTGGTATGAAATTGGGTGGTCGGTCAGTATGCTCCTGACGGTCGCGAAAGTGCATTGAATAGATAAATTTCGGAGTATAAACAAATTTTATCTTGTTTGTGATGCATTTTTCAATAAATATGTTGCCATAAAAATCATATACATAATCAGTGATATAGCCAGTGCGTGTTCCTTTCATATAGCCGAAACCAGATTTGAGCGCAACTGCCACGATACTCTCAAACAGCAGATATTTTATTGAGATAACACCCGCAGTGGGATAAGAATATTTCAATTCAAATTCTGCTCTTTTTAAAATTCCAATTCTTGCCCAGATATCAAAGCGTCTTTCATCATAGGCAATTGTATCATGGGTGCTGCTATATATGCAATAATTGTCAAATCCAAATCCCAGGCTGTAAAAATTGGGATTTAGAACCCGTGCCTGATCAAAGGTGCAATAACTCTGAGACCAGCCAATCGGTAGATTCTGGTTCAATATTATTAACAGCATGACGAGCATTCAGTGTGCCCCTTCTCTTTTTAACACAGTAAATATGGTTTTCAAGAAAATTTTCAGGTCCATTCTCAAAGAAATATTATTAATATATTCAAGGTCGTATTCAAGTTTTTTCTTCACATCCTCAATTGTCCTATCGTATGAATATTTAACCTGAGCGAGACCGGTAATACCAGGATTGACGGTGTGACGCAATGGATACAGCGGTATCAGTGATACAAATTTTGCTACAAAGTGTGGTCTTTCTGGACGGGGTCCAACAAAACTCATATCTCCCTTTAAAACATTGAATAGTTGCGGTAACTCATCCAGTCTTAGCGGTCTCATAATTCTACCCATGCGCGTAATTCGTGTATCATTCTTTTTTGCCCAGACCGGGCCAGTATGTTTTTCGGCATCATGTATCATTGAGCGAAATTTGATTAGAGAGAATTTTTTGCCACGAAAGCCTACTCTTTTCTGTATGTAGAAGACCGGACCAGGAGAATCAATTTTAATAAAAAGAGCAATCACAAGCATTAGAGGAAATGTTGCGAGCAGAGCCATCAGCGCAAGCAAAATATCAGTCAATCTTTTTAACGAGCGGTCCCATGCTGAAAGTGGGTGAAAGATAACCTGAAGCAGGTTTGAATCAGGAATTTTTTTGATAAGAAAATGCTGGTAGACCAGAGGATATAACTTTGGCGAAACATAAATATTGTATTTACTTTCAGTAAATTGCGAAATCAGGCTCAGCACATTTGTTTGTGCCTGGCCATTGCTGTCAATAATAATGCCATCAATTCTGTTTTCCCTGAATATTTGTTTGGGTAGGTCAGGATTCATTTCCGAAAAACTGATTTCTTTTACTGCAGAAAAACCTTCGTATACTGGAACCTTTTCTCCATTTTTGAAGACAATAACCCTGCGGGGTGTCTTGCTTACATATTCACCAATAACACCCCAGAAAAGGAATCGCCACAAAATCATAGATGAATTCAAAATCACATATGAGGGGATAAAACCTCTTGCCTTGAAGAAATCAATGTTCATTAAGTATGCCAGTGCAAGAAGAATGGCAATTCCCAGTACCTGCGTTTTCAGGAGACTGAATACACCATTCATAATCTGGATCTGAGCCCGTGTCTTATATAATTCAAATGACTGGAAAATAAAGAACCAGAACAACAACAAGCCAAGATTTGCAATAATGGCATGTCTGCTTGTTGCAGACTGGTCAATATCTGAAGTATGCCAGCTGATTATAAAAGCGCAGAATAAAATTGCTAAATCACCAATTATGCTTATTAATAATTCGGTTTTTCTGGTCATCCAACATCTTAATTAGCGTTATCCGACCTCCTCAATCATATTTTCCATTATATCCAGAAAATGAATTTTGTCAATAGGTTATGAAAGGTCAATGGTTATTGGGCATAGCAGCCAGTATGGTTACAAGGTATGGTTTAGTAGTCAGAAAAAATCTATTGGAATTTGTTTATCGTTGTACTTTTTCGCAGCCCGTATCGTTATAAGTTGCTGGTTAATCGTTATTGAAAAATTACCGAAAGACGATAGTCGTATGACGATACGGGTAGCGACACCTATAAACGCATACTGAGTTGCTTCTTTTCTGTCATGCTGAATTCATTTCAGCATCTCTATAAATCAATTTGAGACCCTGAAACAGGGTTCAGGGTTACATACAGAGACTCGGCCCTTTTGGTCTGTTTTCTTCCGTTTTGAATTTCTAATTTGGAATTTGTTTGGTATTTGGTGTTTGGAATTTAATATAAGATTGTAGCGGTGCGATCCTGAGCCGATGTTAAGAGGGTTCATCGCACATTATTGATTTCTGCAAGCCTGAAGGCTTGCCCTACATTCTTTGGTTTGTTTTTCTGTTTTGAATTTCTGATTTGGAATTTGTGATTTGTGATTAACAAGCGCAGCGATTCTGCAAGTCCGCCATGTTGTTTGGCGGACGGTCCTGCATATCCTATCTTTCGTGCTTCGGATTTCGGATTTATTCTTTACCAAAGACCATACTGGCAGTCCTGCCCATAAACTTACAACCATAGACGAAAAAATTGTGCACTATTTTTTCAAGAAGATCATTAAAATCTAATTTTGATTAAACAACTCCTTTTCGGTAAGATTATTTTTGATTCAAATCAAATACTTGATTTTTTTTCTTAAGTGTGCTATAATCTTGAAATGGTAAAGAAGGCTGTCTGGGATAGATTAATACGTTCAAAACCTGGTATTATTGCGCTTTTTGACCCTGACCGTGTTCCTGAAGACGCTATTATCAACATGGCAAGGTTTGTTTCTGAATGTCAGGTGAGCGCAATTCTTATTGGATCATCCCTTTTGAAAACTATAGATTTTGACGGTTTTGTTTGCCAGGTCAAGGGAAATGCAAAATGTCCAGTAATACTATTTCCTGGCGGTGCTCATCAGATATCAAAACATGCAGATGCAATCTTTTTTCTTTCATTGCTCAGTGGCCGCAATCCAGAGTTTCTTATTGGCGAACATGTCAGGTCAGTGTTTCAGATAAAATCCTATGGTTTGGAGGTAATCCCGGTTGGCTATTTGCTAATCTCTTCAAATAATTATACCGCGGTTGAATATATCTCAAATACTCGGCCTATACCGCGTAACAAACCCGAAATAGTCATTGCTCATGCAATTGCCGGCGAGTATCTGGGAATGAAGGCAATCTATCTTGAAGCAGGAAGTGGCGCAAAGGACGCGGTTCCTGCTTCACTGGTCAGAGAAGTGAAACAGCAGATTTCAATCCCTTTGATTGTTGGCGGCGGTATCAAGACAATCTCAGGTGCAAAAAAGATATTAAAAGCTGGTGCGGACTTTGTTGTTTTGGGGAGTATTATTGAAGAATCTCCAAAAAGATTCAAGCAAATTGTTGACGCTTTACGAACAAAGAATTGAAACCCATAGAGGGTAGTATTTTCCATAACAAAGGAGTGTAGCTATGAATTTTTTGGTCGTTGGTGGTGGTGGTAGAGAGCATGCACTTGTCTGGAAAATTCACAAGTCAAAGAAGCCGAAGAATATTTATGTTGCCCCAGGTAACCCAGGAATTGCGAAGATTGCCAATTGTGTTAATATTTTACCGACGGATATTAACGGTCTTGTCAGATTTGCCCGGGAAAAAAATATTGACTTAACTGTGGTGGGACCAGAATTGCCACTTGCCCTGGGTATAGTTGATGAGTTCAATAAAAATGGACTGAAAATCTTCGGACCAACAAAAAATGCCAGTAGAATTGAATCTGATAAATCATTTGCCCGTGAGTTTATGGCGCAATTTGGTATTCCTTCACCAAAATTCCAGGTGTATGACAGCGCTGCTCAAGCTTTGAAATATCTGAAGACGGTGAATATTTTCCCGGTAGTGGTTAAAGCCGCAGGACTTGCGGGTGGCAAGGGTGTTTTTATTGTAAATAACAGACATGAATACGAGAAGGTTATTGACGAAGTTCTTGTTCAGCACAAACTTGGTGAAGCAGGTAAGAGAATTGTTGTAGAAGAATTTCTTACTGGCCAGGAGTGTTCGGTATTTGCTCTTACTGATGGTTTAAGGGTTGTCTTCCTGCCCTCTGCTCAGGATCACAAGAGATTGTATGACAGAAATCGGGGACCAAACACAGGTGGAATGGGAGCTTATTCTCCGTATCCTACAAACAAGAGGGTTACCAACATTATTCAACAGGTAATTATTCAGCCCACAGTACTCTGTCTCCATGATATGGGTATGCCGTATAAAGGTATTCTATATGCGGGTTTGATCATCACTGCTTCGGGCCCAAAGGTGCTTGAATTTAACTGTCGTTTTGGTGACCCTGAAACGCAAGCAATGATGCCTTTGATTGAGACTGATATTACAGATTTATTTTTTGCCGCGGTGGAAAACAATTTGCAGGATTTGCAGATAAAGATAAAAAATCTGTGGTCAATTTGTGTTGTTCTTGTTTCTGCGGGTTATCCTTACGATTACAAGATTGGTGAAGAGATTCAAATTAAGGAGTCACTTGAGTCCGGTACTTTACTGTTTCATGCCGGAACGAAAATGGAAGATGGTAAACTTGTCACTGCGGGCGGCAGGGTCTTAAATGTGGTGTGTGCCGCGGATAATTTGAGAATTGCGAAGCAAAAGGCGTATGAAGAAATAAAAAAGATAAACTTTAATGGTATGTTCTATCGCAAGGATATTGGTAGTAGCGGAATGAAGAAAATGAAACGAAGGCGTAAGGTGCGATAAAAACTTATGATTGTAAAATGCTCAGAAAGTGTTGAAATCTACCGGAAAATAGCCGATATTTTGAATAACAATGGTGTCGTTGCAATTCCCACCGACACCGTCTACGGTCTTATTGTTGATGGAACAAATTTTACTGCATTGCAGAAATTACAGCAATTGAAAAGCAGGGACGAGAAACCATTCACATATTTTATTCCCCGCAATCGTTTTGCGGATTATGCCATTATCACCAAACAGAAGATCGTTGATTATTTTATCCCCGGACCAATAACAGTGATACTAAAAAGAAATCCAGCCTCACAGTTACCACAAATGGTTGATAAAATTGGTCTGAGAATACCGGATTCTGGTTTTGTCATTAACTTTCTTGATTATTACGGTAAACCTGTTGTTGCAACAAGCGCGAATATCTCGGGTGAACCTGTGCTGGAGACTGCCCATGAGATTGCAGAAAGATTTCCACAAATAGAACTGATTGTTGATGCCGGTCCACTTACCGGCAATCCTTCAACTGTCCTTGATTTAACTGAATCAATTCCTGTCGTAAGAAGAAAGGGCGCTATTCCGATTCTGCAGATTGAAAAAATCTACGGTCGCAGGATAAAACTTGATCCATCTTTGAAATTCGGTATTCTGTTTGTATGCTCGGGTAATTCCTGTCGGAGTCCCATGGCTGAAGGGATTATCAAGACCATGCTGAATACAGAATATGTTGATATTAGGTCCGCCGGCACTTCAGCAATTGATGGTTTGCCTGCAAGTATCAATGCACAGACAGTAGTAAAGGAATTTGGCGGTGACATTTCTTCGCATAAGACCAAATACTTAACCAGAGAACTTGTAGAACAGGCAGATTTGATTCTGGTAATGGAGTATAAACATTATGAAACAGTGCTGGAACTTATGCATGATGCTGCTGTCAAGACTTTTTTATTAAAGGAGTACAAACGGCGCACAAAATATAATCAGATTTCTGACCCGGTTGGAAAGGATATTGATGTGTACCGTGATACAGCTCTGGAAATGTATCCATCTTTAAAATTTGTTGCCCAGGATGTCAGAAAAAGATTGATTGAGGCATGAATGAAGATTACGCTTGCCGGCTACAATCTTGATGTAGAAATCCTGAAGAATCTTGCTGGAGGAAATAAATCACTGGTTTTGACTCCGGAGACAATTTCGGCTGCTTATGCGAGAATCAGCAGAAGTTCAAAATCAGTAGGCGTGCTGAGAAAAGAGGCACGACAGGAAATAGAAAAGGCACGGAAATCTAACCGAAGAATTATTTTTGAAATGAGCCATCATTCAATTGCTGAACATGCAGTCTTTAACTTTGATATTGTGGGAATTTCAAGGCGAGCGGTTGAGGAATTGGAAAAATTTAGATTGTGTTCATATACTGAAAAATCACAACGATATGTGAAACTGAAGGGAGATTTTACTATTCCTGAAGAGATAAAGAACACAGACCTGGTTGATGATTATTGCAATATGATTGCCCGACAGAACGATCTTTACCAACGGCTGTTTACTATATTAAGAAATCATAATTTGAGAAAGAACCCGGATATACAGGATCCACGACAATTAAGATTACTGGAAAATGCAGCAAAAGAAGATGCCCGTTATGTTCTTTCTCTGGCAACCCAGACTCAGCTTGGTGCCACAATCAATGCCCGGAATCTTGAATTGATGATTCGCAGGTTTGCCAGCCATGAACTTGCAGAAATGAGGACGATTGGACAAAAATTGTATCATCAGATTAAGAAGATTGCACCTTCAATCATTCTTTTCTTTAAGGCAAACGAATACGACCAGAATACTTATTCTGAATTGCAGAAGCACTATGCAGGATTGACCAATATGAAGAAAAGAAATGATGGCGAAGTTATTCTTGAAAACTATACAGAAGATGGAGACGAACGAATACTTGCTGCACTTCTCTTCCGTGTTGGGCGAGGTAGTTACCAGCATTGTCTGAAGGTTGTTCGTAAAATGACCAGGAATGAGAAAATTGAACTGTTTAAGAAATCCTGTCAGTATCTTGAACTTTACGATACACTCCTGCGGGAATTTGAGGTTGCTGGATTTACTTTCTCATTGATTGTTTCTGCCGGGTGTTTTGGTCAGCTCAAACGACATAGACTGATGACGATTATCAATCAGGATTATGACCCCGGTCTGGACATAACAATTCCTCCTTCAATAAAAGAAATAGGCCTGGATAAGGAATTTGAGGGGTGTATTGAGCAGACCGAAAGGGTATACAAAAAAATAATGAAAATTGCACCTTCCGCAGGTTCGTACATTTTAACAAATGCCCACCGGAAACGTTTGCTTGTCAGTGTGAATCTACGGGAGTTGTATCATATTTCCCGCCTGCGTGAAGATCCAACAGCGCAGTGGGATATCCGGAATATTGCTGGGTTGATGGCTAAAGAAGCAAGAAAAGTAATGCCGATTACAACTTCTCTGCTTGGTGGTAAGACTGACTATCCTGATATTTACTACAGATTATTTGGACACTACCCCAGGATAAAAACCGTACCACTGCCCGGATGAGTTTTAGATAGTATGTCATACTGGGTCAGCAAAGGTAGTGGTGAAACAGCCAATGATCTGGTAATTCGTGGTAAAAAAATTCCCAGAGTTATTGTTCAAATTTTAAAAAATCGAGGTTACTCAACGCCAGAAGCAATAGAAGCATTCTTTGCGCCGACAGAAGAGAATCTCTATGACCCATTTTTGATTACTGATATGAGAAAGGCTGTTGAGAGAATTGTCAGAGCCATTGAGAGAGAAGAGCATATTCTTATTCATGGTGATTATGATACTGATGGTATAACAGGTGTTGCCCTGCTGTACAGAAACTTAAGAAAACTTGGTGTGGCAGTGGATTATTATATTCCCAATCGATTGATTGAAGGCTACGGCGTTTCACCTGCTGGTGTTGACTATGCCGTGGAAAAAAAGTGTTCGCTGATTATTACGGTTGATTGTGGAATTACTTCTTTCAATGAACTTCAATACGCCCGTTCAAAGAATATTGATGTGATTGTTTGCGACCACCATGCACCTAAATCAGAATTACCCCAGGCAACGGCACTCTTAAATCCAAAGATTCAAGGGTGTTTATATCCCTTTAAAGAACTTGCTGGTGTGGGTGTTTGTTTCAAATTTCTCCAGGCGATTTATCAGACATTGAAACTTGATAGGGAAGAACTTTTTGCAGACCTTGACCTTGTTGCACTGGGTAGTGTGGTGGATGTTGTTCCGCTTATAGACGAAAATCGGTATCTTGTGAAACTGGGTTTGAAGAAGATCAGTAAAACGAACAAAGCAGGTATTCAGGCATTGATTAAGGTTGCAGGTTTAAGAGATGGATTAACTGCCTATCATCTGGGCTTTATTATTGGTCCCAGGATAAATGCCTGCGGTAGACTGCACGAGGCAACAACTGCGATTAAACTATTGCTTGCTGATGACTTAAGTGAAGCAATTTCACTTGCTGAAGAATTATCCAGTTATAATGCCCGTCGTCAGCATATCGAAAGTGAGATTTTGAACCAGGCTTTAGAAAAAATTGAAAAAAAGGGGTTTAAGGAAAACCGTGTTATTGTCATTGGAGAAGAAAACTGGCACGAAGGTGTGGTGGGAATTGTTGCTTCAAGAATTGTTGATGAGTACGCAAAACCAGCGATAGTATTATCATTGAAACAAGAAACCGCCAAAGGTTCTGCACGCTCAGTAAGTGGTTTTGATATTTCTGAAGCGTTGAATCATTGCGCTGACTTACTAATAAAATTTGGTGGACACAAACAGGCAGCAGGTATTGAAATTTATACGAAGAACATTGACCAATTCCGTCTGAAAATCAATGATTATGCACAGCGTTTTGATGAGACTATATTTGCTCGAAAATATTACTATGATATGGCACTCGGTCTGAAAGAAATAACCGAAGATGTCATTTATTTTCTCAGGTACTTTGAACCAACGGGCATGGAGAATCCAGTACCGGTATTTCTGGGAGAAAACTTTGAGGTTGTCGGGGTTCCGGTTGTCGTTGGTGAGGAACATCTCAAATTCGCCTTAAGAAAAGATGGAGTTGTATTTCCGGCAATTGCCTTTTATCAGGCAGATCGGATACTTGAAATGATTCCTGGTAAGACAAGGGTTGATTGTCTGTATACGATATTTGAAGACTCACTTGTGGGTAAGAAGAAGGTCTTGCTTCGTGTGAAAGAAATGAAAAATGTGGCAGTTGATTGAAGAACAAGGATTGAAGTATTTCAAATTTGAGTTTGAAGGCAGGCAATTTTTATATTCAACAGTTACGGGTACTGAAAAATTCTTGGAAAAATTTTCACCGATATTCCTCAAACAGATTCATTCGGATATCATTGTCAATGTTGATAAAGATAGCGTAGTTGCTGGTGATGGCTTAATGACTGACACTACAACACCGATCGGTGTGAAGATTGCAGATTGTCTGCCTGTTTACATGTTTGACGAAGAGAGGATTATGATTCTTCACTGCGGCTGGCGTTCTTTAATCAAGGGTATTGTGAAAAGAGCAAAGGGTTTTTTGAAGGATTATAAGTACTGTCTCGGTGCGTGTATTGGTCCGTGTTGCTACGAAGTTAAATCTGATGTTGTTGCAATTTTCAATCAGAATTATCCGTCAGCAATTATTGAAAGGAAGGGAGGAAACTTTCTTGATTTGAAAAGTGCAGTAATGTGTGAACTTGGCAGGGAAAAGTGCATCGGGAACCTCCAATATTGTACATATTGTCGTCCTGATCTTTTCTATTCTTTTCGACACGGTGATAAAGACAAGCGAAATTATGCCGTGATAATGTTTAACAAACCATGATTCTGCTTCTGTTTTCTTCACATTATCATTATTCCATTGACTTTGAGTATTTCTTTACTATAATTCTCTGATGGATTATATCAAATATGCTTATGTTGCACTGATTGGCTGGGGCTTCTGGGCAATTGGTAGTAAAGTTCTGAGTCAGCATTTGAATACCATAAGTACCACATTCTGGATTTCGCTATGGTCTCTTGTTTTTTTGATCTTGACCGCTGCGGTATTTAAAAGAAATCTCCAATTCAATCAGCATGCTCTGTATGCAATTCCAGTTGGTTTCATATCACTGTTGGCAATACTGGCTTTTTATCGTGCTCTTAAGACCGGTCCGGCATCAGTAGTAATTCCTTTGACCAATCTTTATGTCCTGTTTCCAGTGGTTTTTGGCTTTGCAATACTTAAAGAGCCCATTACCTTGAATCGCCTTCTTGGCATATTCTTTGCAATTGTTGCAAGTTATTTTCTATCACGATGAGATGAAGATAGTTCTCTACGAAGACAGGTTTGAATATTTCTATCCCCTGATAAATTTCTACCCTCAATTCAATATTCGTCTCGGAATGAAGACGATTGCTGAGCACATTGCATTCTATTTTCCAAGATTCAGATTTGAATATGCAGGCAGGGATATCTTTAATTTTCCATCAACAACAAAGAATGAACCAACTATGTATCTGTCGGCAAGATTACTCTTAAAAGAACGTATTCACCTGCCGTACGAGGAAACAAAGTTTCTCGTATCTGATGAAGAAGTTGGTTTTGTCAAAACTGCAGCGCCATTTCCAAAAAATCTTAATGAGATTAAAACTGCATTACACGATATCAAAAAAAAGAAGCAAATTTCTGGACTCGTACTTAATTATCCATGGGATATAATCAGATACAATAATGAGTTAATAGTAGAACATTTCGCTCACGCTAAGAAATCAGGCTATATTTCAAAAAACGCAGAGTATCGGGGTTCAAAAAAATCAATTTATGTTTCACACGATGCAAAAATACATAAGTTTGTCTATATTGATTGTGAAGAAGGTCCGGTCTTTGTTGATAAGAAAGCAGAAATAAGACCGTTCACAACTATTGTTGGACCGGCATATATTGGTGAAGGCGTGATACTTGATAGAGCAAAGATTGTGCATTCAACAATCGGACCGTATTGTCGGATTGGTGGCGAGGTTGAAGCCTGCATATTCCAGGGGTTTTCCAATAAGTATCATGAAGGTTTTATTGGTCATTCATTCATTGGCGAATGGGTTAATATTGGTTCGCTTACAACGAACTCCGACCTGAAGAACAATTACTCCAGTGTTCGAGTAAAGATTGGCGATAGAGAATATGATACTAAGATGACAAAACTTGGTTGTTTTATAGGTGATCATACAAAACTGGGTATTGGCACTCTCATTCCTACCGGAGCAGTAATCGGAAGCTTTGTGAATTTTTTTGGCGGTGGGATGATACCAAAATATGTTCCCGGCTTCAAGTGGATTGGTCCTGGTATTGACCAACTTTATGATATTGAAAAGGCAATCCAGACAACAAAGGCGGTAATGGCGCGTCGTGGCATAAAAATGTCTTCAGAATATGAACATTTAATTAAGTTGAATTACAGAAATCGATGAGCGATACTATCGGGATTGATGTTGGGGGCACAAATATTAAGGCAGGTCTTGTTCATAACAACAAAGTGATAAGAAAAGTTGTCCTGCCTACCATGGCAGATAAGGGTCCGGATTTTTGTATAGCACAGATTAAGAAAGCAATTAAATCATTCCAGACAAAGGTGCTCAAAGTTGGGATTGGGATTGCCGGTATTGTTGATTCAAAAAATGGTATCGTCAAATATTCCCCGAATTTCAAGGGCTGGTTTGATATACAACTGGCTGATATTCTGCGTAAAGAATCAGGGAAAGAAGTTAGATTGCTGAACGATGTTAATGCAGTGCTTCTTGGTGAATGGCAATATGGAGCAGGTAGGGGGTACAACAATCTCTTTTTGTTTACAGTGGGAACCGGTATTGGCGGTGCTGCAGTATGTGAGGGGAAAATGGTGTTCGGCGCTAATGGCTTTGCTGGTGAGTTTGGTCATACAATAATAAAATACAATGGGCCAAAGTGTGTTTGTGGTAAGAAGGGTTGTCTTGAAAGATTTGTTGGTTCGCGATATATTGTCCAAAGGGCATTATCTAAGATCAAGTCACAAAGAAGTACTTTACGCAAATACAAACTGTTGACGCCAAGGGTTATTGCGCAGGAGGCACGAAACGGTGATATTGTTGCGCTGAAAGTATTTGAAGAAACAGGATATTACATAGGCATTGGGGTGAGTAATATTATTAATTTGCTTGACCCCGAGGTTGTTATTATTTCTGGTGGCATTGCCCGTGCCGGCAGAATTCTTTTTGAATCAATCAGAAAGACTGTGAGAAAGATTGTCATTGGTAATCAATATCGGCAATACAAGATAATTCCAGCGAAACTGGGTGATAATGCAGGTATTCTTGGTTCTGCATATTTTGCCAGTCAGAAATATCGCTTGACAGGATAGAAATTTTGGATATAATCGCACTAATAATGGCAAACAGGCGTATAATTAGACTTAAATCTTCAGGACAATTTGTTCATAATTTTCAACCAGGGAGGAATCTTTGATAAACATTTTAGCGATATTGTTAATTGGTCAACTTGACCATTTTGGCTTTGATATAATTGCTTCGCCAAAGACTGCTGGCGTGCCATTTCAGATTACGGTCTATGCCCTGAATGCCTCTGGACAGCCAATTCCTTATAATGGTTCAGCAAGGATTTATATCCAGGGTGTCTCGTACCCGGTCAAGCCTGATACGATTGTTTATTTTAATGGAAACAGTTCCTGGCAGGGAAGTATAATGGTTTCTCTTGCTGGCGATAGCATCAAGCTGACATGTGAAGGGGGTGGTGCAGGTGTAACCCCGGGAGTGTCAAATCCATTTCAGGTATTACCCAATAATCCATTTCGTCTGCTATCAGTGCTACCCGGGCAGACTTATGCACCGGGTAATCAGAACGGAAAAACTGGCAGTGCAACAAGTCAGCAGGCGGGTGCTTATTTTAATGTTTCCATATACCTTACGGACAACTGGTGCAATCAGATTACATCATCAAATGATTCAGTTTATTGTACGACAACAGATGCCTTTGGAAAGACTGTTGGTGTCCGTCTGAATAATGGTTCGGCAAACATCAATTATGCGTTTAGAACTTCAAATACTCAGACTTTCTATGTCAGGGATGTTACCAATACAAGTATCAAACCTGATACCTCAAGCAATGTCTACATTTTCCCCGGGACATATTCTAAATTACTTGTGCTTTTGCCTGGCGAAGTCCATCTGCCTGGTGATACAACCGTTAATACAACCTATACTCCGGGCAAATCAGGGACCCCTACTGACCAGTATGTTCTTGAAGATTTTATGGTAACGGTTTATGCTACAGACTCAATGTGGAATAAAACAAGTGTTTCCGGACATACAATCCTGCTCAGTGGTTCCTCAGGGTTTTCCAATCCGCCGGCACAGGATTTATCAAATGGTCAGGTAGTCTTCACCGCAAATTTTTCGACAAGCGGTGAGAAATTTCTGATTGCCCGCGATTTGAACAACAATTATCTGAGCTATGATAATTTTCTGAGAGTGGTCTCCCGGGCGAGCAATTTTAATGTTATAGTTAACCCGGATACAATCACTCCGGGCGAAATTGCCTACATTACAGTAACTGTCTATGACCGTAACAATGATCCGATTGCTGGCAAGTGGGTATACTTCAATGTAATTGTAGGTAATGGCTATATCCTGTCTCAATATGATACAGTGCAGACAAATTCCCAGGGTGTTTGTCAGTCCCAGTTTACTGCGACAAGCGGATATTTTAATGAACTTGATTCAATAATGATAAGTGCGGATAATTATGCAGAGACAACTACCTGTTATGTAATGTTTCCTGATTCGTCAGTAATGGAGGGTAATATTATTGCTTATCCAAATCCGTTTGGCAGGGTTAATCAGAATTATACCAGATTTGTGTATTACCTCCAGCAGAATTGTAATGTAATTTTTGCGATCTACGATGCCTTTGGTAATCGTGTGCACCATGAAGAAATAAGCGCGGGTCAGAATGGCGCCCGTATGGGAATCAATAACCTAACCTGGGATGGAAGAAATGATAAGGGACAAAGGGTTGCAAGCGGTGTCTATTATGTTTTGTTAAAAGGATACCTCCACACAAATGTATTTCTTGAAAAACATCTAAGGGTGGGTGTGATATGGTAACAGAAATCCCAAATTTCAAATCCCAAATTCCAAAATGCAAGGTATTTTGTCTTGTTTCTTGTTTCTTGCTTCTGGTTTCTGCAATTTTTGGCCAGGACGGTGGTCTTCCAGGTGCAGTGCTGTACTACGGTATGAGTCCGCGAACAACCGCACTTGGTAAAACATTTACTGGACTGGCAGATGATGCTGAGGCAGTGTATTTCAATCCTGCAGGGCTTGCTCAACTCTATTCGCATAATATCAAGTCTTCGTTTCTTGACCTTTATGGTCATCAACTCGGATATGTTGGTTATGCACTACCAACAAGAAGATACGGTACATTTGGTTTGAATATTATTCATTATCGCTCAAAAGACATTGATTCCCGGGACGAGAATATGAATAGTTTTGGGACCTACTACTTTGCCCAGAATTGTTTGCTCTTTTCTTACGCATATCTTGCCAGTAGTATGTTGAGTATGGGTGCTAACCTGAAATTTCTAACAAGCAAGATTGCGCAATATGGAGCAATCGGTGTTGGAGGTGATGCTGGGCTCTTTCTTTTCCCGAGACATAGTTACACGCTTGGTGTTTCAGTCCAGAATATTTTGGGACCAAGACTACAATATCTGGAGAATGGAGAAACCGAGGAGTTTCCCGTTAATATCAGGTTTGGCGGCGCAATAAAAATTTATCAGGGCAGGGTTGCAATTGTTGGAGACCTGGTAAAGAGTGTTCTTGAATATTCAAATGTCAAACCTCATCTTGGTGTTGAGTTTATTCCGGTCTATCCAATTCTGATTCTTCGTGCCGGGTTTGATGAGAATACACTCAATGCTGGATTGGGTATTAGAAAACTATTTGGTAATATGTCAACCGGCATTGACTATGCGATTGAACTGCACCACAAATCAAATTACCTTCTTCCTTACCGGCACAAGATTGGTGTCTTTCTTGAATTTGGTGGTTTCCGCACCTGGGTTACCGCGACACCAAAGCAGTTTTCGCCTGCACCCGGCCGCAAAGAAAATGTAGCCTGGCTTGATTTACATTATACTACGAAAAGAGAAATAGAACGCTGGCAATTACTCATAAAAAATCAGTATGGCGAAGTTGTAAGAACTTATTCTGGCTGGGACGCACCACCACTCAGGCTTTCCTGGGATGGTCTGGATGATGTAGGCAGACTTGTTGCCGATGGTCGTTACTACTATGAGATTATTATTATTGATAAGGGTAAGGAACGGGTGACATTCAGCGATTATCTGGTGAAGATTGTAACGCTCGGGCCACAGGGTGAGATTGAGTTTGTGCCGCAGGAATAAGGAAAGCATATGATTATTTTGATTTTTTTGGTTAGTATTACTAATTATGAACAACTTGTGACAGATTATGAAATCGCACACCGGTTGTTCTTGCAGGAAGATTATGGTCAGGCACTTCAATATTTCAATGTTATTCTCAAGAAATACAGTGGCACTGAATTTGAGGATGAGATCAGGTTTCGGGTCGCAGAGTGTTACTTCAATATTAAGGACTATGACCGGGCAAAAGACCATTTTGAGATTATCCTGAAAAGAAATAAACTTAACTACATTGAACCGGAGTGCCTTTATGCCGTTGGTATGATTGATATATTGCAGGGAAATTTTAGAGAGGCTGAGCAGATACTGCAGAAATTATTGAAAAATCCGGCGTACCAGGAAGAAGACCGCGCCAATTTTGCCCTTGGTGTACTCTATTATTTCCGGGGCAGTTATCAGGAGGCAAAAGAAAAACTTGAGGGTTTGAACTTGCTTGAGGCAAAATTCTACTACGGCAAGGCACTTTCACGGCTGGGCAAACCAATTGAGGCAATAAAGTCTTTTAAGGAAATTCTCGATCAATCTCCGAATACACCGATTGCCGCACTCGCTGAATTCTCAAGGGCAGAAGCACTTTTTTTCAATAAGGATTTTGATGGTGCAAAGGTTAAGTTTCGCGATTTTATCGCCAATTACCCGAAATCGCCTTTGATTGATTATGCTCACTTCTTTTATGCTGCTGCATTAATCCATTATGGTGATTTCACCGGTGCTGCCGAACACTTGCTACCATTAACGCGGCACTCGGACAATTTGCTGGCAGCCCACGCAAGTTATTTTCTTGGAATATGCCGGGTCAATCTTGATGATGGTTTGGGCGCAGTGAGTGCGTTTCAAAGGGTGCGTGCAAATTATCCGAATACCATGATCTCGTCGTATGCCAATTTACAGTTAACCAAAGCATTGCTTACCTATGGTGATACTCTTCAGGCACTTACTTCATCGGCGCAACTTGCAACAATGTTTGCAAGCGGTGAACTTGCAAGTATCGGTGAATATCTTACGGGAATGATCTATTTTCAAAAAAAGGACTATGTTAACGCCATTCGGTTTTTTGAATCACTTCTTTCAAGATATCCAAGATCACCCTTGCGTGAACCAGGCGCAACCATGCTTCTATACTCTTTGTATAATCTTAAGAATTTTGATTACGCGGTTACTTTTGGGAGTAAATACATAAAAGATTTTCCTGAAGAAACAAACGAATGGCGTGGTCGTACTCTCTATTTTCTGGCAGAATCGTATTACTACACAAATAATTTCAGTGAGTCAGAGAAGACATATCTTGCTATTACCCGTGATTATTTCGGTCTTGAAATATCGCCGTTTGCGCGGTTGGGCCTTGCTTACTCATTATATCATCAAAATCGACTGAAGGAGGCACAGGATATTTTTGAAAGTATGAGTAAGGTTCCCTATGAAGATTCCTCGCTGGTAATGGCAATATACCTGGGCCTTGGTTATGTACAATACAATCAGCAGGATTATATGAGGGCACGGGAAACATTTGAGGCGCTCTATAATACTTTTCCTAAAGATGAGCGGTGTGCAATTCCTACCCTTTTTTATGCCGGCATGTCGTACTACAATCTGGAATACTATGCCAACGCCATTGAATCCTGGGAAAAACTGATCGGTAATTTTCCGATGGCAAAGAAGTCAGCTGAAGCAGGATTCCGTGCCGGTGATACATATTTTAAGGCACTGGAATATGAGAAGGCAAGGAGTCTCTTTCGCTGGGTAGTAGAAAATCACCCCGGTGATGATTATGCCCGCTCATCGCAGCTGGCAATTGCCCAGAGTTATTATAATCAACGTAGTTTTGATGAAGCAATCAGGGAATTCCAGAAATTCCTTGATTTGTTTCCAACTGCTGAGGAAGCAACAGCTGCGCGCAAGGGCATGGAAATGTGTTATTATCAAAAAGGACTTGAATCCACCGAGGCAATGCAGTATTTTGTGGGACGTTTTCCGCAGAGTGAACTTGCTGCAGATGGTCAATACCAGATTGCCCAGAAGTTTTTTGATGAGAAAAAATATAACCAGGCAATGGATGAATTCATTAAGGTGGTCGTAAATTTCCCTGCTTCTTCTTATGCACCAGACGCCCTGTTGCTTGCTGCAGAATCTGCCGTAAATATTGAAGACTGGCAAAAATCTGCTGAATTGTATGAACGCTATTTGAGTTATTTTCCAAAGGGCAAGGAGAAAGATGCAGTATATTTTAACCTCGGGTCATCATATTTCAATCTAAAAGAATATGGTAAGGCATTGAAGAGTTTTCAAATTGTTGCCGATTCTTTTCCTTCCTCTCAATATCTCGTCAATGCCCGACATAATGTTGAAGTGTGCAAAAAATACCTCGGCGAACCTGGTGCTATGGCAACACCTGAAAGTGAAGTTCCAAAGACAGTAGTGCCTCAGGATAGCTTGAGAGGAAAAAAATGAAAGTTGATGCAATCCGCGCAGGTGAGTCTCATGTGGGAGAAAATAAAGGAGGCTAAAAAATGATATTAGGTCAACCATTGGTTGATATATTTAAGAACAGCATTGTAATGATATTATTGTTGTTGTGCTCCATAATTGCCCTGGCATTGATTGTTGAAAGATTTTTATATTTTGTCAGGCACAGTTTTGATACACGAAGTGGCTTTCTGAAATTCAGTCAAATATTAAGAACCCAGGGCACAAGTGCAGCTCTTGCCTATGCAAATCAGAAAAAAAATCCATTATTTGGGCTATTCGCAGTTGCCCTGCAGAACCAGCACCTTGATGCAGATAATCTTTATGATGTATTATCAAGTTATGTAATTGAAGAAAAACTGAAATTTGACCGCTATCTCGGTGGTATGGGCACACTGGCAAATGCCGCGACATTATTAGGGTTGCTGGGCACAGTCACCGGTCTAATCAGGGCGTTTCATAATATTTCAATAACTGGTTCGGGCGGTCCTGCAGTAATTTCTGCAGGTATTGCTGAGGCACTCTTAACCACCGCATTTGGCCTGTTTATCGGTATTCCAACGCTATTCTTCTACAACTATTATACAAAGAAAAGCAATGAACTGGCAATGAGCCTTGATGGTGTTAGCGATAAGGTAATTGTTTTACTGGAGACCATTAAGAAGAAGTCTGGCGCTGCTAATCCCGAGCCGGTTGTCACACCAAAACCAGCACCTCCACCACCAGAAGACACAACCTGGAAATTTTGAGCAATGAGACAGCAGGATTAGAAATAGCAGGGTAAATTATGAGAAAGAAAAAACGCATGCATTTTGGTTCTGAACCTCAGGGGTTGATACTCAATTCACTTGTTGATATCGCACTTTCGCTGGTAATCGGTTTCATTGTTGCGATACCGTTATTCTTTGAGTCAGGAATCTTCGTAAATGCGCCCGGTGTTGCCTCTGCTGCAGCAACTGAAGTAAGTGATATCAAGGTAAATATTCATCTTCTAAACGACGGTGGAATACTATTGAATGAAGAACCTGTTACTTTTGAACGTCTGGAAGAACTTCTTCCTCAGCTACTTTCAAGAAGTCTGGAAAAAAGGGTGATAGTTTCTACGGACACTGAGGTAACCTATGAAAGGGTTATCAGGATACTTGATCTTGCAAAACAGAAGGGCGCCGGTGAACTGGCTCTGCTAAGGAGTAGAAGATGAGAAGAATGGAGAATGTGGATATTCTTCCTATGGCAGCAGTTGCCTTGATGGTTGTTTTGATGATGATGATTCTTGCGCCAATGACAATGACCCATACTAATACCCCGGTTGAAGTTCCGCAGGCACATACTGCTGAAGCAAAGACCGAGGAGAATTTTACAATCACCTATACCATAGACCAAAAGATATACATTAACGACCAGCCTGTAGCACCAGAAAATTTTGAAAACATTGTTCAACAAGCAGTGGCACAGGATCCTTATCAGTTGATTGTAATCCGTGCTGACAGAAATGTATTACATAAGGATGTCCTTGAAATACTTGCCAAGGTAAAATCAGCAGGTGCCAAGCGCATTGCCTGTGCTACAAAAAAACCAAAGGGTGAATGATGTTTCGGGATAAAAGACTGGATATAGGCATTCTTATTTCAATAGTTGTGCATATTTTGCTTTTTTTGCTTTTCTCGCGGTCAAGTTCAGCCTCCACTGGTAGTTACGAGGACATAAGGGAGGTAACTTTTCTTGATCAGTCTTATCGTCCTGAGGTTGCAAAGGTTGTATCAAAAGGCTCAATCTGGGGTGAGGTTAGTGAAACTCCAGCACCATCCACTGGTTCGTATGGGGGAAGCGATATTGTAACACCGGCAATAGATTTGAATGTAAAACTTGACCGAAGTCAGGCAAAGATTGATTTGAATCGGTATACACCACAAGAGGGTGTTGGCGATGTTATCAAGATTGGTAGTACGAAAAACGGTACAATGAAATCAACTGAAGAAATACTTGCAGAAAAACCCATATCGCTGGCAAAGAATTTGCCCCGTGGTGCCGGTACAGAAGGTGGCACTGGAATAGGTGTTTATGGTGGCATTGGCAAGCAGGCCACTGCGCCGACCATAAAGATTGACAAAAAACCACCACCAACAACTCCAACTTCACAAATTGGAAAACAGGTGGAGACAAAGATTGAAGAAAAACTAAAGGTTGAGACCAAAGGGACCGCTATCTCGCTTGCAGGTCCTATTGCCGATCGTGATATATTGAAAAAATTTCTACCTCAGTATCCTGCCTGGTGTTTACAAAGGGGTATTTCCGGGGTTGTAAAGATAAGGGTTGAGGTCAATCCTGAAGGTAGTGTTCGTGAAAATATTCGTATTGAGATTTCCTCTGGTTATCCTGATCTTGATCAGAGTGTGGTTAATGCAGTAAAGGCATGGCTGTTTGCTCCCTTACCTGCGCATGTAAAGCAGGAAATTCAGTGGGGTATTATTACATTCAGATTTGTTTGTGGTTAAAAGGAGTAACTGATATGAGTTTGTTATTGATACTTTTTTTGATTGGTCAGCAGACAAAGTCTGAGCATGAAATTGGTGAAGAGGTGATCAAAGGCGAGTTAAAATATCAGATTACTGACCAGAAGATTTTTCTAAAAGTGGATTTTAATCCATTCGCACCACTTGACTCAATAATCTCCAAGGAACGCTATATTTTTGATGAGAAATTGTATTCAACAATAGATGCTCTTAATACACCGATTCTATACCTGCACAGCGAATATCTGCGGGTTCCACTCGTGGCACGATTTATGTACGGTAGTATTGCACTTTTTGTGCCGAAATTCGAAAAAACAGTTTCTTCCTGGGAACTCGTCATAACTGATGCAAAGGGTGAGATTGTGAGACGGTATGCCCAGCGGGGCATTCCTCCACCAGCATTGTACTGGGACGGCAGAACTGACAAAGGAGAAATGTGTAACATGGGTGAAGTATATAATTATGTATTCACCGCATTTGATGCGGTTGGTAATCCCACGCGCATTTCTGGCCGTTCTTATAAGTTCAATGGAATTGTATATGAAGAGAAAGGAAGCACAATAATCGCAGTATCATCAAAAGTGTTATTTAACGAGAATTCAGCCGGATTGAACAGTGAGTCAGGTCCGTATATCCAGGAGATCGCCAATCTGGTGAAGGAAAAATTCAAAAAAGAGGTTGTTGTTTACTCATATTCTGAATCCGAAGGAATTGCTCGCGCCCGCGGCGAGACGATATTGAATGAAATTACTAAAAGGACAGTGTTACCAGAAAAAGGTGTGAGTACTACACCAAGATTTATTCCAGGTTTGTTACCCAAATATTCAAAGATAGAGATTGTTGTTCAGTAGGTAGGCAATTTTTTTGAACCCCAAGCACTGATTATTTAAAGATTTCCAGCATTCCCACAAATTGAAGAAGTGCTTGACTTTTTGTGGAATTTATCTATAATATGGGTGAACAAACAATTGCTGAACTGAATGCATTAATCTATTTTTGATATTAACCCTGATCTGATAAGAATTTCAAGAGGGTTAGAATTTTGCAGAATTGTAACAGGTAAGTCGTCCTGATGGAACAATTCCTCCTGATGGGGATAGAAAGTATTGATAATTATTAGGACGGCGAAACCGTTACAGAGGATTTATTGCAAAGGAGCGAAAAATGGCATTACTTGAAATCAGGTGGCATGGCAGAGGTGGACAGGGTGCAAAGACCGCTGCTCTCCTTTTTGCTGATGCCGCTGTTGAAACAGGAATGTATATTCAGGCATTCCCTGAATATGGTCCTGAGAGAATGGGTGCACCAGTGTTTGCATTTAACAGGCTGTCAGATAAACCTATTCTGCAACATTGCGGGATCAGGAATCCGAATATCGTGGTTGTACTTGATCCTACCCTGATGGAAACCATAGATGTAACTGAAGGTCTGGCTGACGATGGTATGATTCTTGTTAATACCCAGAAAACCGCTCAGGAAATCAAAGACCAGTTAAGGATAAAAAAACAGAAAGTATATGTTGTAGATGCGAGCCTGATTGCTAAAGAAATTTTAAAACGGGATATACCCAACACACCCATGCTCGGCGCACTGATTAAGGTTTCAAAGTTACTTGAGTTTGAGCCGATGCTGGAATCAGTGAAAAAGAGATTAGAACATAAATTTCCAAATCGTCCTGAAGTTGTTGATGGAAACATAAAGGCAATAAGACGTGCGTATGAGGAGGTAAAAGAATGAACCACCCTCACCCTTCCCTCTCCCTTCAAGGGAGAGGATTAAGGAGAGGGTAGGAGGTTAAAGAATGAAGAAAGAGAAAAAAAATTGGAAAGAATTACCCATTGGTTTGAGTTTGAAGTCTGGAACAAGCATGGAATTTGAAACTGGTGATTGGCGTAGTGACAAACCAGTATGGGATGCAAAGAAATGTACCCATTGTTTGATCTGCTGGATTTACTGCCCTGATTCTGCAATAATCATTAAAGACAGTAAAGTCCAGGGAATAGATTACAAATACTGTAAAGGTTGCGGAATCTGTGCCGAAGAGTGTCCACCAAAAGTAAAGGCGATTACAATGGTAAGGGAGGAAAAATGATTGTTGCAAGAACCGGTAATGAGGCAATGGCTGAGGCAATGAGACAGATAAATCCTGATGTTGTTGCAGCGTATCCAATTACTCCGGCCACTGAAGTGGTTCAGCTTTTTGCATCATTTGTTGCGGATGGTCTTGTAACTACCGAGTTTGTGCCTGCAGAGAGCGAACATTCAGCATTGAGTGCTTGTGTAGGTGCATCAGCAGCAGGTGCCCGGGTAATGACCTCAACTGCTTCCCAGGGACTCGCCCTTATGCACGAAATTCTTTTTATTGCTGCGGGTATGCGTTTGCCCATTGTCATCTGTCTTGTAAACCGTGCGCTGTCAAGCCCGATCAATATCCATTGTGATCATTCAGATTCCCTTGCCTCCAGAGATTCAGGCTGGCTCCAGATATTCACTGAGAATACTCAAGAGGCATATGATACAACAATTATGGCAGTGAAGATGGCGGAAGAGATATTGTTACCGGCAATGGTTACTACAGATGGTTTTATTATCAGTCACGGTATGGAAAGGATTGAAATGATTGATGATGAAAAGGTGCCTAAATGGCTTGGTGAAAGAAAGGCAGTAAATAATCTTCTGGATGTCAATAATCCCATCACACTTGGTGCTCTTGATTTACAGGACTACTACTTTGAACATAAGCGACAGGAGATTGAAGCAATGAATAATTGCCTGCCAATCATTGAGAAAGTGCAAAAGGATTTTGGCGATACATTTGGTAGATACTATCCGGTTGTGGATGAATACAAAATGGATGACGCTGAGGTAGCAATCCTTGCCATGGGTTCTACTTGTGGAACTGCAAAGGTCACCGTTGACAAAATGCGCGAAAAAGGCAAAAAAGTGGGATTGGTCCGTTGTCGGGTATATCGTCCGTTTCCTAAAGAAGCAATGCTCAAGGTAATCAGAAAAGTAAAAGTCCTTGGTGTGATGGACCGAGCTGATACTTTTTCCTCTCTTGGTGGACATCTTTACAATGATTGTCGTTCAATTCTTTTTGATGCTGACACCAAACCAAAACTCAAGAACTATATCTATGGTCTTGGCGGCAGGGATATTAGTATTGAGGAGATTGAAAATATCTATAACCAGTTATTTACGATTAAAGAAACCGGCAGAGTTGATAAAGAGATTGTGTACTACGGAGTAAGGGGGGAATAATGACATCACTAAAAGAACTTGCAAAACAGGGTGAGAAATTCCTTGGTGGACATCGTGCCTGTGCGGGTTGTGGAGCAACAATTGTCGCACGCCAGGTTCTGCTTGCGGCACAGCAGCCAGTCGTGGTTGGTGCAGCAACGGGTTGTCTTGAAGTTGTTTCCACAATTTTCCCTTTTTCTGCCTGGAATGTGCCATATATCCATAATGCCTTTGAGAATGTGGCAGCAACAATGTCTGGCGTTGAGGCGGCATATAAGGCATTCAGAAAAAAAGGAAAAATCAACACAGATATAAGGATTATTGCCTTTGGTGGTGACGGTGGAACTTATGACATTGGCTTGCAAGCCCTTTCTGGTATGATTGAGCGACGGCACCGCGTTTTGTATCTGTGTTACAACAACGAAGCTTATATGAATACAGGTATTCAACGCTCTTCAGCAACACCAACAGGTGCCCATACTACAACATCACCAGCTGGAACAAAGATTCCTGGTAAATTGCAACCAAGAAAGAATCTGACTGAAATTATTATTGCTCATGAGCCGGCATATGCAGCCCAGGCAACGATTGGTTACTGGAATGACCTGGTCACCAAAGTGCGCAAGGCACTGGATGCAGATGGGCCATCATTCATTAATGTTCTATCACCGTGCAGACTGGGCTGGGCATATGCACCAGAAAAAACTGCTGTGGTGACCCGTCTTGCTGTTGAAACCTGTGTCTGGCCCCTGTATGAATATGAAAACGGCAAATACCGGATAACTGTCAAACCAAAAGAGAAAAAGCCAGTTGCAGAATTTTTGAAAATGCAGGGCAGATTTGGTCATCTTTTTAAGTTAAAGGATGATACCCTGATTCAGGAATTCCAGCAAGAAATAGATAGAATCTGGGAGAGACTCTTAAAGCGTAGCGCTGAATAAAATCAGGGGGCAGACTATAAATAACACCAAAAAACGAGAGAGAGAGAAAAATAGTCTGCCCCTTCTTATTATTTGAAAATAAATACTATGCTAAAGGCAATCATATTTGACCTGGATGGAACTCTTTATAAAAGCCCTGAGGTCTATCAACAATTTGCTGAAGCGGCATACCACACATACGCAAAGATAAAAAACACAACCAAGGAAAAGGCAAAAGAAATACTTGAAAAGAAGAGAGAAGAATTAAGGAAGATTCGTGGTTTTCCAGTTCCCTACACCCTTGCCCTGATTGAATTTGGCATTTCCATTGAAAAATGGCATGAAGAAAATATTGCATTTTTTGATGCAGGAGCATTTCTCAAACCTGATACAGAATTAAAACAGGTTCTACAAAAACTAAAACAGAAATATATAATCGCCGTGCTTACAAATAACAATAAAATACAGACTGATAGAATTTTAGGCGCTTTGGATATTAAGGACTTATTTGATTACATCTTTACTTATGAGAGTTTTAAATTGATAAAACCAAATCCAGAAATTTTTAGAAATGTAGTAAATAAATTAGGCTTAAAACCTGATGAATGCTTAATGGTCGGTGACCGCTATGATGTGGACCTGGTTCCTGCAAAGGAAATCGGCATGAAAATTTATGAGGTCAAGGGTCCTGAACAGATCCCTGACTTGCTGGAAATAAATCATCAATAATCTTGGTTTATACCAGCAGCCCTGCCTATAAACCTATAACCAGAAACGAAAGGTTTGAATTTGTTTCGGATTTCGCCCTGAACTTGATTCAGGGTCGAATTTCGAATTTAATATCATTAGACGATTTATTTTCGTCCGGCTAAAGCCGGACGCTACAAGTTGTTCTCCATTTCGCAATTCACAATCCGAAATCCGCAATGTCGTTATCGCAAGTATTGTAGGGACAGCCCCCCTACTTTTGGGCAAGGGAAGGGGTTTAATAATTTCTGAAAAATGGGCAACAAATGGTAAAGGTTTAAAATCTTAAAAAATTGTCAGATGCAGGCCAGTTCTGCATCTATAGAATGTGCACTTGGGTATTGACAAAAAAAAACATGAGTATGATTGGAGAGTAAGATGGAAAGGATTGGTTGTTATGAAACTAAAGAAACCAGATAAAATAAAAAGACCAAAAAGCCCAACAAGGAGGCAAGATGGGTAAGATTATTTTTTGTGTAATTATAGGTGGATTATGTTTTGGGCAGGGTATTTGGCTAAAGGAAAAACCCAAGATACCTCTGCCATTCCCAATGGGTGTATCAATAAAATCACCATATCCGGGAACTGAAAGCTGGATAAGGAGACATTCCTTCTATTCTTCAAACAGCATATTACCAGCAAGCAATATTCAGCTTTTCTTATTCTCCCAAGCTTCGGGTGAAAGTTTACAATCAAGAACTCCGTTCTGGAAACAAGCAGGCATTTATGGGCTGGAGTTTGTTGGTGGCGAGGTTGCTACCTTACCCACTGTTTTGATTGTGCTTAAATTATTGAGCAAGGACTATAATTGGGATTATCTTCCGGTAATACTCACACTCTATTTTGGTAGCAATTCGATTGGAACATCTACCGCTGTTTGGATAACTGGAAAATTGTTAAATCAAAAAGGAACGTGGTGGAAGGCATGTGTCGGGTCAACCGTTGGGGTTACAATCAGTACATTAATGGTTGTAAAACTCGGTGGAACAAAGGCTGACATTATTTGTCTTCCTGCTGCCCTCTTTGCTCCACCATTAGGTGGAGTAATCGGGTATAATTTCTAAGGAGTAACCATGAGAATGTCATTGGTTAATTTTTTTTCCTGGTATTATTTGGATTGATTTCGTTCAGCAAAGCAAGTTATTCAATCCAGGTGGTTGTGAAATTTCCATTTACTTCAGGTTATTTCGACACATTGGGTCATTGGATATCGGATAGTATAGTTAGAGATCAAGCGATCGTAATGCTTATTTACCGCGGCAGTGATAGTTTGATGCAAACAACAAAGACAGACCACTTTGGGGTAGCCAATTTCCTATTTGATGTATGGGATGATGGAACACAAGTAGATACATCCAATATTGAGGGAATGGATATTATGTTCCCACTTGCCGAACGTGTTACTAGGATAGGCTCCAAAACTATTTTCGAACCTCTAATATATAAAAACATCGAATTCAAAACAGCGGAACGTGAAATTTTAATTATACTCCCGCTTATTGTGGTGATAAATGAATATACTATAGGCTACGGTCCTTTTCGGTATAGTTTCGCAATAATGGCCGACATGCATATTGCTGCTGGAAAAACAAATGGTGATTTTGGTAGTGATGGATACGATGATTTTGATGATAACCCAAATGAGACTACTTATGCAATTCAGAATAACGAAAACATTATTGCAAAGATTAATCAACTAATGGGTCCGGGTTATGATTATCCAATTAAATTTGTTGTATGTTTAGGGGATATGAGTGTTAGTTCGGAAAGATCTGAATATCAAAGAGCGAAGGCAATACTGCAGAATTTAGAGGTACCTTGGATTCCCGTGTTTGGTAATCATGATACATGGCCTTATGTGGGAAGTTGCGCACCTTGGGGTTATGTTGAACAACCTTCTAATGAAGTAATAATTGGGCAATACTTCTATAGTCTCTTTTGTAGTCAGTTCGATAGCCTGAGAGATTTTTTGCCAATTTCTAACTGGAGAGAATCACCATTGCTTTCTTCTTATACATATATAACAGGTCAAGGCTATCCGAGTCATTATTAGGCGGCTTGGGGTCAAATCTCTACATTCTACATTGTTGTAGGTATGGCGGTGTTCAGACAATTGACCGAGATTGAGCAGAAGGTGTGTGATGTATGGGTGTATAGATTTAGCCAAAACCTTTGCAGTAATAATTTCAAAGGCTTGCTGGATGCAGGCCAGTTCTGCATTTATTCAATCTGCACTTGCCTATTGACAAAAAAAAAACATGAGTATAATAGGGTATAATTTGATAATGAAAAGGGCGGATAAAATGAAACCAGATAAACAAAATAAACGAGAGAAACCAAATAAACCAAAAAGGGAAGCAAGATGGGTAAAAATATTATTTTTTGTTTTTTAATTATTACTGGCTTAGGTGTCGGGGAAGGTATCCAGACAGAACAAAATCCCCAAATGTTTCTGTTAGCTTCTCAAGATTTATACAGCAATAATAATCTAATCAAGTGGTTATATCGTCAAAGGTTTACTCAGATTCAAAATAACTTCAGCAATTCGCTATTGCACGACCAGATATCAGCAAATAGCCAATCCACTTCGATATGGAAGACCGTAGGGTCTTATGGGACTGAATATGCGGCGGGACTTATTGGTACAGGTTTTATTTATTACAATATGGTTTGGATGTCTGGTGACTACCCTTGGGAGACTCCGTATTCATTTATGTTATCCAACACTGCAGGCGACATTATCCTTGGCACACCACTCATATGGGGTGTTGGCAAGTTGTGCGGAGGGAAGGGTTCTATTCTAAAAACCGCAATTGGAGTGGGAATAGGTGCTTTAGTTGGTGGCGGCATAGAATATATTTGGGGGTTACCTAGCGGTGGAAAAGTGGCTCATTTAATTATACCTTTTACTGCCTCACTGGGTGGCGTAATTACATTTAATTTATGGTAAAAAATTCAAGGAGGAAATATATGTATAACAAAGGCTGCAAAATTGTTGTTCTAATTTCTTGTTTTGCAATTTACCGTGGGGCAATTGCTGAATACAATTGTGCAATTTATGTAAGGAATATTTTAACAACAGAAATGATAAATGCGTTTAATAGCATGCATTATGATTATGAAATAGATAGTATGTCCGGAGGAACGCGTTTAGAAGTAAAAATTTATCGCAAAGACTCGTACGAGACTTTAATTACACAAGCAGTAACAGATGATTCTGGTCGTGCTTATGTTATGTTTGATTATTGGAATGATGGACAAACACCTGTTACTGTTGATAACATAGCACGATTAGATATTGAATGCCCAAATGCCAAAATAGTGGCGAGGATAGGTGAACAGATTTTACTTCAAGATGTAAAATTTGAAAACTTAGATTTTACGAGCGGCGAGATATATCTTAAACTACCAGAAAGAACTGTTCAGGTCTAATATCATGACATTGGGCCTTCCTCTGCACCGGAAGTTTGGGCATTTGGTGTAATGACCGATGTTCACATTGGTGAAGGAGGTTGGGATTTTGAAGGACATCTTCCCGAAGGTATAGGATATAGTCCGCCTTGGCAAGGCACAGATGGTGACGGTGGCGCAATTACTGAAGCTATTAATATAAACAAAAGTGTTCGTGATTTTATGAGAGCACTGAATGTTAAGTTTGTTGCTGTGCTTGGTGATATAACAGATAGTGCAGAGAGAGCAGAAATTGAACACGCAAAAAGACGAATATTAGGAGAATTGAATAAACTTTATATTCCTGTCTTTGGAAATCATGATACTTGGGCCTATTATTATGTTGGGTGGCATAATCCAGAGGGTGAACCAATATATACACTGAAGATTGGAGGCTATTTTTTAGATTACGGATTTAGAACATATTATGATAGTTTGAATACAATTCTTCCCATTGCTAACTGGAAACAAACATTATATATTAACACAAATGTTCCGATCTATGATTATCAAACTTATTTTATCAATTTCTCTTTTGATTGGCAAAGAATTCATTTTATTGGATCCGATTTTAATACACGACGACAAGCAGCATCTGGATGGGGAGGCACACATGCAGACGCTGATATTCTTACACAAACGTGGAGTTGGTTTTGGAGCGAATTTGACTTTACCCGGGCTGAAGGTCGTCCTTGTGCAATACTTAATCATCAACCATTGATTCCATATTACGGGAGATGTTTTGATGGCGAACTGGAACCATTCTTTGATGAGCTTTACAACCGAAATGTAACTACAGGTGTTGGAGATTGGTTGGCAGGCCACTTACATCGCAATCACAGCGAAGATTATTATTATACGAAAAATAATACTACGTTGCTCTTAGCAAAAATTTTTGAAACCGCCGCTTCTTACGAAGGTTGGTGTGGAGTTGTAAGAGTGCACGATTTCGGGTGGATTACTCTTACTAAGCCGACCGTTCAGATAATTGGCGGCATACCGGTGCAGTTTAATGCCGACTCATGGTGGTTTGCGGGTCACCCTGAATACAAAGTGGTCTCGTGGGATTGGGATTTTGGCGATGGGACATCCCATTCTACATTAGAAGACCCTATTCACACTTTTGAATTAGCCGGAACCTATAGAGTGACATTGAAAGGTCAATCTCAGGGTGTCGGTCCTTATCGAATTGCCGATACCGTTCATGTTCTTCTTTCCCGTCCTCAAAATCTTTGTGTAGAATTTCTAAGTTCTACCCTACTACGCCTCCACTGGTGGATACCACCCCCCAGTCCTACCTGCAGTTTTCGTGTAGAATGGAGAAAAGAGGGTGTGTCAACATGGACACTAATAGGTGTAGTTGATTATCCACAGTTATATGTGGACCACTCAGGTTTTGACCCAAATGTGTTGAACTATTATCGAGTTTGTTCACAGCAGGGAAGTTATCAATCGGGTTGGGCAGAGATAACGGTAGTGCCCATTGCACCCCCATCGAATCTAACCTGCGCTACCCAATCACCTTGGAATTCGATTCACCTTGAGTGGCAAGATAATTCAACCAATGAAGATGGTTTTGAAATCTGGCGAGAAGGAATCGGCGAACTATCTCACTTATTGGTTGTTCTGCCACCCAATGTCACCTCGTACATCGATAACAGTCAAATAAAGCCATTTTATGACTATAGTTACAAAGTAAGAGCCTTCAAGGTTATTAATGGACAATATTGCTATTCCTCCTTTTCATATCCTCCATCTTACATCACAACAAGTCCTGCTTTTGAAAGACCTTTATTCCGCGAACGGGAAATGTCATCCAAACAATCTCACGTGATATACGGCAATGGAAAATATCATTTAGTAATTGCCTGGCCAAGTGCTATTACATCTTGTTATTCTACAGATAATGGTGCTAGTTGGTCAGCATACGAAAATATTGTTGTATCTGATTCTACCTTCAATGAGGCACCATCGGTAGCCGTTACAACTGATGGTAACATTGCAGTTATGTGGGCAAGGAGTCAGGTATTTGAACAAAAATTGACTAGAATTTCATATCGCACTCGCACCGCATCTGGATGGAATCCTTCACAAAATATATATGCATGTCCGACATTAGTAGAAGAAATACCCTGTCACACCGATATGGTAATTAAAGATGACACAGTGTATGCAACCTGGTCAGAGAAAGGTAGGACCGGTGGAAATTACTGGGAGAAAATCTATTTTACTAAGTTTCCTTATGATAATCCATCGTTAAGCATTATAGAACATGTAGCCACTCTTAATTATCGCCACCCTAATTATAGTGCAGAGCCAAAAATTATGGTCTATAGAAATAAACCTCACTTAGTTTGGCAAAAGCCTAAGTACTTGTCAGAGCCATTTAAGTTATATTATTCCTACAAAACTACTAATTGGACGTCGCCCGTTGAATTTGCGGCAAATGCAGCCTTTCCTTCGATTGGAGTATTCAAAGACACACTATATTGTGTTTGTTTTTATGGCGACCCTGATTTTGGTGGACCTGCTGTGGTTTATTCTTATGATGGAAATGTGTGGACACAAAAGGCAAATATAGGTTTGTGCGGGGGAATAAAACGTCCTCTTATATCAACAACCAGTAACAACCTCGTTATTGTAATGCATCCGAATTATCCTAAAGATGAAATTAGATATTTCCGATATCTGCAGGGTAATTTTGAAGATATGGGTTCGTTTGTGCTTGGAGATCCCATTTTTGAGGTGCATTCTGACCTGATGAGTATTTGTTTTGGTAAACGGAATTTATTATTAGGCGATGATCTGAGTATTATATATAAAGATAGACGCAGTTCTCAATATCCCTATCGCTTTGTGTTCAAGAAACGCCGCCTACCCATCTTACCATACCAGCAAGTCCTCATAGTAGCTGCCCAGATTGACATCCCTGAGGCAACAGGATATAACAACTCCCGGCGGCTGCTCCGTGATGCGCAAGGCACTTTGCACCTGGCATTTACCAGTGGGAATAATGTGTATTATACATTCTTACAGGATACAAGCTGGGCAGAGCCGGTTGTGATTGGTGAGGGCAAATATCCGGCACTGACAATAGGTGCAGATGGTAAACTCTACTGTATCTGGGCATATAACCAGGGTCAACCATATTTCCTTGAGGAATTGCGGATGAGCAGATTGGATGGCAATCAATGGTCAAACCCACTGCCTTTGATGCAC
>FWPV01003009.1_pt1 | contig 39399 bp, 30 predicted proteins | sample 2228371 | NCBI WGS metagenome assembly FWPV01 (sample SAMEA103939776, study PRJEB20133) | metagenome
GCTGGGACACGCCGGTCAATATGATGATGATTAACGTCGGCTATACCATCGCCTTCGACTAAACCGGGCCGCATTTTTCCCTGTATCAAACGTCGCGCATATTCGTAGCAGTCGGCGCCAACAAAAAGGAGGAACCCATGGCAAGAACCATCGCGTTGCTGTTTGCCGTGCTCACCGTCGCCGTTCGGGCGCAGCAGGACGCCCCCACCATCTCGCAGGTCGAGGTCAAAGCCGTCACTCCCTTCCGTTATGCCGCTTTGGAGATGAAGGGAGATTATGCACAGCACGGCGAGGCCTTCCAGCGTCTCTATGAACTGGCTGCGCGGCAGAATCTCGGCTACCCCAACGAAGTCATCGGCATCTACTTCGACGACCCCATGCAGGTGCCGGCGGAAGACCTGCGCTGGTTGCTCGGCTTTGCTTTGAGCGAAGGGCAACAGGCCCAAGAGCCCCTCGTGGAAAAAAGGTACGACTATCCGATGATCGCGCAAATCGTCTATCGAGGCCCCTACACCGAAGAGATGAGCAGCGCCTACCAGGAGCTGATGTCCTTTGTCATGAGCAACGGCTATTCGATCGCGGGACCGGTCATGCAAAAGTACATCGGCATGCCGACGATGAACTCTCAGGGACAATGGAGCGGTACGCTGGAGATCAGCCTGCCGGTCAGCAAACCCTGAACAAAAAAGACGGCGCTCGCTTTCGGGCGCCGTCTTTTTTCTCTCGAATGGGGGCCGAACGATTCCGCCCGCCGTTAACAACCGCTCACGACCTCCTCGCTTCCCCGCAAAGCAAACACCTCGATTAAGTTTTGCTGTCGGCGGCAAAATTACGGTTTCTTTTACAAGAAGGTCTGATCCTTCGCGAAGCTCAACGTTGCAGTACGAGTTTACGCGTCGTCTTTCCCTCCGAGGTGACCAGGCGGCAAAAATAGAGACCCGAGGGAAGGTCGTCGCCATCGAAGACAAAACTGTGTTGCCCGGCAGGAAGGGGTTCACGGCAGAGCAGGCGGACACGGCAGCCCAGCAGATCGTAGACGGCCAATTCCACAAAAGAGGGACGGTCGAGCGATACGGCGACGATCGCCGCGCCGTTGCAGGGGTTGGGAAAGATCGGCAACAGCGCAGAGGCGGAGGCGGCATCGGCGACCGGTCTCTCCCGCACCGTCGTCAAGCCGTCACGCGTGACGAGCATCAGCCCGTTTTCGCCGACAATAAAACCGACGCCGTCCGGCCTGACGCACACCGACGTAAGCCAACGGCGGGTCGGCACCGGTATTCGATGCCACGAGGCGCCGGCGTCCGTCGTCTTGAGCACCACGCCCTCTCGGCCGACGACCCAGCCGGTGCGCTTGGTAAGAAACGTGACCGCCCACAACTCCTGAAAGACGCCGGATGCCGTCGACCGCCAGTTTTCACCCGCATCCTCGGTTTTGAGAAGGGTGCCGCCCGAGCCGACGATGTAGCCGGTTCGCTCGTCCGTGAAGGTCATGGCGAAGAGATGTTCCTGTGTGCCGCTCCTGATCGTCTTCCACGTCGTTCCGCCGTCGCTGCTGCGGATGATGCGCCCGGCCTGGCCGCAGGCGAGCAGCGTGCTTTCGTCGATAAAGTGAGCGTCGAAGAGAAAATAGTTGGTGCGGGTGTTCAGCGGCTGCCAGGTTTCGCCGCCGTCGACGGTTTTCAGCAGCGTGCCGTATTCGCCGACCAAAAGGCCGATGCGACGGTTGAGAAATCGGATGTGAAGGATGCGCGACAGGCCGTCGGCGCGGCGGCGCTGCCAGGTTGCGCCGCCGTCGACGGAGCGGAAAAGATCGCCGTAGAGCTTGGGTAAGCCGTTCTCCATCACATAGCCCCCGCCGGCCGCCCAGCCGGTGTCCGACGTAACGAACTGAACGGTGAACAGCGTGTAGGCGGAATCGATCGTTACGGTTTCCCAGCTCTCGCCGCCGTCGTTCGTCCGTGCCGCCCATTTACCGCCGACCGCCCAACCGTGAAGGTTGTCGAGGAAAAAGACCTGCCATAAAAAGGGCGCCAGCGAAACGCTCTTGGACTCCACGGTGATCAGGCCATCGCTTGAAGTGAGCAGCACGCCGTCGGCGCCCGCTGCCCACAATCGGCCGCGGTGTCCGGCGATCGCGTTCAGCGGCGGAAGGGCCGCCGCGGCGTCGGGCACGCGGTACGACAGGCCGTCGGACGTTACGGCGATCACGGAGCGATCCATGACCGTCATGCCGCTTTCCGTGTGCTGAAGGCTTCCGTAGAGATAAAAGAGCGAGTCGACGACGGCGACGGAGTGCCAATCGAGCTCAAAAGGTTGTGAGACGGCCTGCCAGGTTTCGCCGCCGTCTGCGGAGCGCAGGACGGTGTTCTTTTCACCCACGGCCAAACCGAGGTCGTCGCCGCGAAAGGCGACCGAGCGGAGATTCCCGTCCGACGGCGCGGCGACGCTTCGCCAGCTCGAGCCGTCGTTGCTGATGAGCAAGGTGCCGCCGCTGCCCGCCGCGCACAAGCGCCCTTCCCCCGCACGGCAGATGGACCGCAAAGAACGCAGCGTGCCGCTCTCCTGCGGCCGCCAGGTTTCGCCGCCGTTTTCAGTTGTAAGAATTTTCCCCCAGCGGCCGACGGCCCAGCCGCGCCGGCGGTCGAGAAAGAGCAGGTCATAGAGGTGCGTCTGCACCGTGCTTTCCTGGGGCCTCCAAACGACGCCTCCGTCGGTTGTGGTCGAAAGCACGCCGTTCTCACCGGCGCACCAGCCGTATTCCTTGTCGACAAACTCGACGGCATACAGCGCCGCCGCATGGGCAACGGGCTGCTGAACCTCCCAGGTGGTTCCGTCGTCCCGGCTGATGACCACCGTGCCCAATTCTCCTGCCGCCGCCGTCAGCGAATCTACGGCACAGATGTCGTAAAGCGTGTTCCCTTGGGGAAGCGGATTCTTCCACTGCCATTGTTCCTGCGAAAAAAGGGCGGCGGAGACCGCAGCGGCCAATACCATCATTCTGATGTTCATTGCTTATCTCACGAGCAGAATTTTTTTGTGTGCGGCCAAGTCGCCCTCGACCCGAATGATATAGACGCCCGAAGCCGCGGGCATGCCGTCGGAACGACAGCCGTCCCACACGAGGCGCGATTCTCCGGCCGGCAACAGGCCGTCGTGCAGAACCGCCGTCATTCGGCCGGCGACATCATAGACGCGGACCGTTATTCGATAGGGTTGAGCATTCCGCAAAGGAACCGTGATCCGTCCGTTGAAGGGGTTGGGATAAGCTTCACCCAGAGAAAAGGTCTCCGGCTCAACGGCGGCGGGGGCCGAAGCCGGATCGAAGGCGAGGTGGTCGTCCATCCACTCCATGCGGTCCTGCAGCCACCGTTTCAAGTATTCGATCTCTTCAGCATAAGAAGAGCCGATAAAGGCGTTCGGCCAAACGTAGGTGCCGAGCACCGGCCAGCATTTGAAGTTTCGCTGCCGCGCCTCATCGAGTTCGACGGCGGTACGGTCGATGAACGTCAGCAGCCGGTCGACGTCGAGCACCGTAGGGCGCACCTGCCACCAGCGCTGGTAGAGTTTGTTCTGAAAACGAGGACTGTACCAAATTTTTCCCCACCAAAAGGGGATCATGTAGGCATCGCCGCCCATGTTGAAGCGCTCGTCGTTGAGGAAGAACTCGATCTGCCATCCTTCGATCGTTGAGGCGGAATGGTAATCGGCGTTGCCGAAGGCCAGATTGTAATCCCACACCGGTCCCATGTGCAGCCGCGGATCGCGATCGTCACGGTCTTTGTACATAAAGGCGCTCAATCGATAGCCGTCGACGTTCTTGCTGAGCTCGTTGATGAGGCAATAATCGATGACGCTCCCCATGTCGAGGGCCGTCCACATGCCGCCGGCCGGATCGTCGTAATCGGGTCCGGCCATCATCCGCTCCAAGTCGGTGATGAAAGTACGGATGTACTCCGCCTGCTGCGGCATGATTTCATCCGGTTTGGGATAGTGGAATTGATAGTAGGGTTTGGGGCTGGTGGCGCCCTTGAAGAAGAGAGGCATGGTCGATTGCCAGCCGGCAAGGTTTTCACCTGCCGGTTTGTCTATTTTGATGATGTAGCCGCCGGTGACGGCGGGCGGCAGCAGGTCTGTGGAATCGAGCTTGGCGATGTTGACACGGTTTTTGTCGCGCTTGATCTTTTCAATCATCACATAGACGCCCCAGTAGCGGCCGTTGAGAACCAGTTCGCAAAAGCGCGTCCGCGGCGAGTAATGACCCAATTCCGCCCAAAGCTTGTAGGCGAGGACGTTGCGCATCAGCGATTTGTCGCTGTACGGGCCGTAGAGCACCCAGTCGTTTTCCGGCGGCATGCCCAGCAGCGGCACGTTGAGGTTGGCGCCGCTCTCATCGCGCGTTTCCACGGCGAATTGTTTTTTGGGGAAGCTCATGGTGGAGCTGCCGCGGTATTCGATGCCGATGCGGCCGTTGTAGGCGTCGTCGCTGTCGTCGATGCGGTTGCGTCGGCCGGGGCCGTGGTCGATGATGCGCATTCGCGCCTCGATTTTGCGCGCGTCGATGATCGGCCGGCCGCCGGTGTCGATGACGACGATCGGCAGGTTGGAGGAAGTGAATTCGACCGGCTGCTGCGCCGAGGCGCTGGTAATGAGGAGAAAAGCCGCCGCGATCAGCCGCCGAACGATACAGGAAAAGCAGGATTTCAAGCTCATAACTCCTCGCCGAATGGACCGCTGCAATAACGCTCAGCAACGAATAAAGTTACAGCAACGCCGCAGCCGGTGCGGCCGGCACGGCGTTTTGACGATCTTTCGACTGAGCCGCTCTTCTCCCTAACGGTAAAGAATGAAAAAGGGGCGAAAGCGGTCGCTATTTCACCACGTTCTGCGGCCTTCCGGCGGCGAAAGCGGCGATGTTGGCGGCCACGACTTCGAGCAGCCGCTGCCGCGACGCTTTCGTGGCCCAGGCAATGTGCGGCGTGATGAAGCAGTTCTTGGCCTGCAGCAGCGGGTGATCCGGGGGCGGCGGCTCCACACACAGCACATCGAGGCCGGCACCGGCGATTCGGCCTTCATTCAGCGCCTCGGCAAGCGCCGCCTCGTCGACCAACGGGCCGCGGCCGGTGTTGATCAAAAAGGCCGAAGGCTTCATCCGCTGCAGTCGCTCGCGGTTGATGAGCGAACGCGTCTGCTCGGTCAGCGGGCAGTGAAGGGTAAACACGTCGGCGGTGGAAATGAGCGTCTCCAGATCGACCTGAGTCGCCCAGGAAGGCGCGTCGCTCAGCTTGCGCGGTTCTGTAAAACAAACCTTCATACCGAAAGCGTGAGCCGCCTCGGCCACGCCGCGACCGATTTTGCCCAAGCCCACAATGCCCATGGTCAGACCCGCCAGTTCGATGAGCGGCGTTTCCCAGTAACAAAAGTCCGGCTGCCGCGACCAGGTGCCGGCCGAAACCGAAGCGGCGTGGCGAGCCACATGAACAGCCAAGTTCAGCAGATGCGCGAAGACCATTTGCACCACCGAAGGCGTACTGTAGCCGGGCACATTGGTCACTACAATACCGGCCTCCTCGGCCGCTTTCAGATCGATGATGTTGACGCCGGTGGCCGAAACCGTAAGGCAGCGAAGCTTCGGCAGCCGGCTGATGACGCTTCGGTCGAAAACCACTTTGTTGGTCACCACCACATCGGCGTTGCGACAACGTTCGACGACGAGCTCCGCCGGCGTGCGGTCGTAAAGGCGGCAATCGCCGAGACGGAGCAGCGGCGCCCAATCGAGGTCTCCGGGATTCATCGTGTAACCGTCCACGACGACGATCTGCATCGGGTTCGACATTATTCCTTCCTCCTGAGGATCAACAACGTTGCATCGTCCATGCGGGGGGCGCGACCGACAAAGCGATCGAGGGCTTCGACCAATGACTTGCCGAGCGTTTCGGCGGATTCTCCCCAACGACGGCGCAGCAGATTCAACAACCTTTCATCGCCGAAAAACTCTCCGGCGGCGTTGCGGGCATCGGTTACGCCGTCGGTGTAAAGTGCCAGCGCATCACCCTTGTCCAGATGGATGCTGATTTCCGAATAGAGGGTGCGGGGCGTCAAGCCGAGAGCCGGGCCGCCTTTCGGCAGCTCACTTACCTCTCCGTCGCGGAGCAGCAACGGCGGATGGTGGCCGGCGTTCACCAGGGCGATTTCGCCGCAGTTCGGCCTTAGGGGCAGAAAGATAAAGGAAATAAAGGTGGAAGCGAGTCGTTGCCGGCAATAGAAGCGGTTGAGCTCCTGAACCCATTTTGCCGCCGAAGCGCCGTTGTTTTGCTGGGCAAGAATGCGCGCGCTCGCCTGGATCTGCGCCATCAGCAGAGCCGCAGCCAGTCCTTTGCCCGAAACGTCGCCGAACGTAAAGGCGACGCCGTCGCCGTAGGGGAAACAGTCGACGAGATCGCCGCCGACATGGTTGGCTGAAGCGGAGTGAAAAAAGACCTCCCAGCCGGAGATGTCCGGACACTCGGCCGGTCGCAAAGCCGTTTGCACCGCCTTGCCGGCACGAAGCTCGTCATGCGCCAACAGTTTGTCCTTCAGCTCCAAAACAAGAATGAGGAAAATGAGACAGAAGGCGCTGAACGGCTGCGGCTCTCCGCCTAATCCCAACATGAAAAGAAAGGCCAGGAATAGCAGCAGTCGCCGCACCGGAGAAAGCTTTTGAAAAATGCTGCGGAAAAACCAGACGAGCAAATAACCGACGCGTTTGATCGGCTTCATGGCGGACAACTGCTCGCGCTCTTGAGCGCTCAAATAAAAATGATAAATCGATTCCAGATCGCTCCAAAGTGCGGTGCGATCAAGAATCTGTTGTATGCGGAAGCCGAGAACGTTCAGCAGATGTCGCAACGGCCTTTTCTCCCGTTCAAGAGACTGAAAATCGTGTTCCGTGCCAACCGGACTGCAGCCCTTACATGAAAGGCGGCTTTGTACCGGCGCTCCTCCGTTTAGATTTTCGAGCACTGAAATATACACCGCTTCTGCAGGAACTTCAACACTATTTGCAGAAAACAGCATAAAATACGGCCGGCACGCCTGCAATACCCGGAGGCACAGCAACGCGGCTGCCGCCGGTTGATCAATAGTGCAAATGATACAATTGGAATTTTACGCCGCCATGTTTGTTCTACAAACCGAACTTTAAAGCAAATGACTCCCAACGGAATTTTTAAGAAAGGGTAAGTCCATGAAACGACTGAGCTTTTTTCTCCTGATCGCAACCATCGCCTTTTTTGCCTGCGACAAGGCCAGCACCATTTATGAAACGTTGGACAAAACCAAGATGTCGCCGCCGCTGGGATTGCGATCCGTAACTCAGAACGGGCAGGTAACCCTTTTCTGGTACACGTCGAACTATGAAAAAAACTTTGGCGGCTACTACATCTTCCGAGCAGAGGGTGATCTTACCAGCCAGTCCGCCGACAGCGCCTTGAGTTCAGCTTTCGTCAAGGTTGATTCGTTGGCAATCAACTCTGCGAACGCGAGCAATGTCATCTACTCCGACAAAATGCAGTCCGCGGTGATCAAAGGCTTGACCAACGGCCGCACCTACAGCTTTGCGGTCGTGGCCTACAATCGCAAGGACAAAAAGGAAATCAGCTATCCCAGCAACATCGTGGCCGACACACCCCGGCCGGACATTCAATCGGTGGTGCTCAAGTCCGCCTCTACCGGCCAGGTCGCAGGCGACGATGCGAACGCCGGTTTCGATTTTAACACTTTCAAGGTAGTTGCCGTGCCGCCGACCGGTTACACCAGCGACAACGGCGCGGATATTATCAACGAAGCCTTTGATCCCAGCCGCGGCACCGACATTCGCCCGTGGCTTTCGGGCATGAACGGCGCCGGGCTGCAGGATCTGGGTTATATGTCCGAGCTCGATGCGGCCGACGTGGCTCCTGAACGAGGTTATTCCGACCCCGGCAAATCGATCGCCGTGCTTTTGGGCCATGTGTACGCCGTAAAGACGGGCGACAACCGTTACGGCAAACTGCTGATTACCAACATCGGCGGCGCTCCGGATTATGCGATCACCTTCAACGCGGCATTCCAAACTCAGACCGGCAATCGTAATTACAAGCATGTGCCTTTGAACTATCAGTTGGGCATACACTGAGTTTCGTCTCCCAATCGATGCTTTCCTTTCCCCCGAAAGCGGCTCGTCTCATCGAGCCGCTTTTTTTATGCCGTTCGGCAAGCCGCGGACTTTTTTTTTCTTGTTTTGCTGCAGCGTTTCCAGTATTTTGAAATGAAAGCCTTTTTCCACATGTCGGCAATGTAGAATAAGGCGTCGAATCCTTATTTTCGGGGGAACGAGGTTCCGACGGTGCAAAGAGGCGTTTTCGATTCACTGCCGATCGTTCACACCGCCCCGAAGCCCCTTCTGCCGGGGCCGCAAAGCTGTGGCACGCAAACCTTTCCAATAAGGAGGGAATCGTGGACTCGATCACCGTGATGCCGTTTTCCGCTTTGAACCGCGGCTTTGTGCCGCTGAAGTATCTGGCAGCCGGAGAAGACGAATACCGCTTTCGAAACCAACAGGCGCCGTGGCCGATCAGCCGCTGGCGTCACCTGCACGCCCACGAGATCGAACTCTTGGTAAAGAACAACAACACCGCCGCCGAATGGGACGACGTGCTGGTTACCGATCCCTTCGATCCGAAGCAGATCGTCAACAACCGCTTCTTCGGCCTGGTTCGGATCGGGCGAGTGGTCGCCTCGGTGTTGGAGCACCATGAGCTCATGACGCCCGTCGGCATCAGCAACAGCGTCATCATCTCCTGCGACATCGGCGACGATCCTGCGATTCACAACGTTCACTACCTGGCGCACTATATCATCGGCAATCGCTGCATTCTGCTCAATATTGATGAGATGCACACCACCAATCACGCCAAGTTCGGCAACGGCATCGTCAAGGAGGGCGAGCCGGAGAGCGTTCGCGTTTGGCTCGATCTGATGAACGAAACCGGCTGCCGGCGCGTGCTGCCCTTCGACGGCATGATTGCGGCGGACGCCTACCTATGGGCCAAGTACCGAGACGACGAAGCGCTGCAGGCGCGGCTCAAAGAAATGACGCAGCAGGGCTTCGACGGCCGCCGCGGCTACTACGGCACCGTGGGCGATCAAACGGTGATCAAGAACTGCCTCATCCTCAAAGACGTCAAGATCGGTCCGCATTGCTACATCAAGGGCGCCAACAAGTTGAAAAACCTGACCATCAACTCTTCCGCCGAAGAACCGACGCAGATCGGCGAGGGCGTGGAGCTGGTCAACGGCATCATCGGCTTCGGCTGCCACATTTTCTACGGCTGCAAGGCGGTGCGCTTTGTCATGGGCGACAACTCGAACCTGAAATACGGCGCGCGCCTCATCAACTCTTTTTTAGGCGACAACTCGACCGTCTCCTGCTGCGAAGTGCTCAACAATCTGATCTTTCCGGCGCACGAACAGCATCACAACAACTCTTTTCTCATCGCCGCCGTGGTGCTCGGCCAAAGCAACATCGCCGCCGGCGCCACCCTCGGTTCCAACCATAACAGCCGCGCCAACGACAACGAAATCCAGGCGGGCCGCGGCTTCTGGCCGGGGCTGTGCACCAGCATCAAACACTCCTGTCGTTTCGCCTCTTTCGTCCTGCTCTCCAAAGCCGATTATCCGGCGGAATTGGACATTCCTCTGCCCTTCTCGCTCTTGAGCAACAACGTTTCCAAAGATCAGCTCGAGATAATGCCGGCCTATTGGTGGCTCCACAACATGTACGCTTTGGCGCGCAACGCCTGGAAGTACCGAAACCGAGACAAGCGCGTCCGCAAGGTGCAGCACATCGAATACGAGGCTTTGGCGCCGGATACCGTCGAGGAGATCATTCGCGCACGCGCGCTGCTGGCGATGTGGACCGCCAAAGCCAAGCTGCAGAACACCGGCGAGGCCTACGGCAAGACCGATGAGGATTTCGAGAAAATCGGCCGTGGACTGCTCAACGGCCCGGCGGAGAATCTCAAAGGCGTGCAGGTGCTGGGCGAAGGCCTGGAGAAATCGAACCGCAAGGTCGTCATTCTCAAGCCGCAGAAGGCCTATCGGGCCTACGGCGACATGCTGTACTATTACGCCGTTAAAAATCTGATCGACTATTTGCTTTCACACCCGCAGGCCGATTTTGCCGACATGTGCCGAGATTTGAAGGGCAAGCGTGTTTCGTCTTGGGTGAATTTCGGCGGTCAATTGATGCCCGAGTTCGAGGCCGACCGTCTGCGCGCCGACATCGGCAACGGCCTTTTGGCTGACTGGGACGCCGTCCACCGCCGCTACGATGAGCTTTGGGCGGCCTATCCCTTCGAGAAACAGCGGCACGCCTTTGCCGTGCTTTGCGAGCTGCTGCACAACGACCTGCCGACGCGCGAACAGTGGCACGGCGCCCTCGATCGAGCGGAGGAGATCCAGCAATACATCTGCGATCAGGTTTATCTGTCGCGTAAAAAAGACTATGACAACCCCTTCCGCCGCGCCACTTTCCGCAACGAAGCCGAGATGACGGCGGCTCTGGGCAAGATCGAAGACAATGATTTCATCAAACAGGTGCGCGCCGAGACCGAGGCGTTCCGACAAACCGTTGAACAGATTAAAAAGAGATAAAGGTCGCGAAAGGCGCTGAAAGACGCGAAAAGATCATACCGACAGACCTGTACGTATCAAACAAGTCTAATGGATATTTTTTCGCGCCTTTCGTGTCTTTCGAGGTTTAAAAAAAGGAGGACAAATGAATTCGACCGACCGCCGCTATTCGCAATTTGCTTTGGTGCGCGAGATGATGGACGCCGTCAACGTCGTGAAAACCTTCGACCCGAACCGCACCGCCGCCGTGGCGGAAAAAATCAAAAAGGCCGGGCGTCTGCTGCTGACCGGTGAAGGCTCCAGCCGCATCTTCCCGGCCAAGAACGCCGTCCGCAAGGCGCTGACCTGGGGAATCGACACGGCGATTTTTACCGAAGGCTCACGTCAGGCGGCACAATACGATCTCTCTAAATTCGCCGTCTTTTGCGCCTCGAACTCCGGGCGCACCAAGGAAGTGGTCCTGCTGGCGAAAAAGCTGGCGGCCGGCGGCAACGCGAACCGCTTCGGTTTGACCGCCAACGCCGATACGCCTTTGGAAAAACTATGCACCGAAACCTTTGTGCTGACCTGCGGTTGGGAGCAGGCGGTGGCGGCCACCAAGAGCGTGGTCGAGCAGGCGCTGTTCTACGAATCGATCGTTCGTCATCTATCTCCCCGGCCGTGCCGCTATCAGCGCGAAACGTTCGCCGAAGCTTTCGAGGCGGCGTTGTCGGTCAAGATCGATGCGGCGATTGTGCGCGCCGCCGCCGAGGCACCGACGATCTATTTCGCCGGTTACAACGACGGCGTCGCCGAAGAACTGACGCTGAAAACTAACGAGATCACCCGCAAAAAGTCCGACTTTCTCGAGGGCACCTATGCGGTGCACGGCATCGAAGAGGTGATGGATCAGCGGGACGTGGTTTTCGTCGTCGATCCTGTCGATGAAGAAGTGGAAAAATTCGAAGAGGTGCTGTGCCGCGGCGTCGGGCTGAAAGTGGTCGCCATTGCCGCCAAAGAGACGCCTTTCCCCACCATTCGCGTGCCCGATCTGGCGGAGCTCAATCCCTACTTGTTCCTTGCCGCCGGTTGGAACCTGCTGGTGGAGATCGGTTTGGCGCTGGGCGTCAATCTCGACAAAGCCGAGCGCGCCCGCAAAGTGGGCAATGAATTGGTCAGCCAATGATTCAGCAAAACATTCATGGTCGGCCATGCTCTCGATCTGACCTACGACCTTGAACCTTCGACGTTGGTTCAATACATCAGATACGGCCGGCGGATTTCTTCCCACGCCCGCTCATCCGGCAGCAACCGGGCGTCGAAATCCGCCGGCGTCGCTTCAGGGTCGTCGACCCATTCGCGCAAGAAAGTCCCGCCGGACAGCAGGTCGACGGCCAAGCGCTCGGTCTCGTACTCGTAGGCGAACCGACGCCAGATCGGATAATCGGGATAAAGGCTGCGGATGCTCTTTAAGATCAGCGCGGCGATGCGGTAGGGCTTGAATCGTTCGTGGCGATAGCCGGCAAAATCGGTGTGAATTTGCAGGCCGGAGCATAGCTTGCCGACGTGTTTGTGAAAGGTCGGTTCGAAAAAGCAGGGGCGAAGGCGGCAGCCTTCGAGCCAGGCCGGAGCAAGCTCTGTCATGAAGGAGAGAATCTTCTCGAAATCGAGGTCCGGCGCGCCGACGACCTCGAGCGGGACGGCGGTGCCGCGGCCTTCGGATAGGGTGGTGCCTTCGAACAAAACCGTGCCGGGAAAACAGCGCGCCATGTTCAGGCTCGATGCATTGGGGCTGGGATTGATCCACGGCAGCTCGTGCAGCGGCCAGCCGTAACCGGGGGCGGCCGTCGGCTCGTAGCCGGTCATGGGCACGACGGTCAGATCGACGTCCAGCTTTTTCTCCGCGACGTACCATTTCGCCAACTCGCCGATCGTCAGGCCGTGACGCATGATGAGGGGGCCGACGCCGACAAAGCTCTCCCAACCGTTCTCGAGAATTGTGCCCTCGATCGGGCGACCGGCGGGATTGGGACGGTCGAGCACCCAGATCGATTTGCCGCTTGCGGCACATGCTTCCAATATATAAGCCACAGTGGTCACGAACGTGTAGATGCGCGTGCCGATGTCCTGCAGATCGACGAGCAGCAGGTCAAAGGTCGCCGTCATCTCGGCGGTCGGCCGACGGGCTTTGCCGTACAGGCTGAAAATCGGGATGCCGTGCCTGGCGTCGATGAAATCCTCGGATTCGATCATGTTGTCCTGCTTGTCGCCGCGCATGCCGTGCTGCGGGCCGAAGGCGGCGGTCAACCGGCAGGAGGGCAATGCGGCAAGGGCATCGAGCGTGTGGCGTCCGTCGCCGGTGACCGAGGCCGGATGGCCGAGCAACGCCGTCCGTTTGCCGGCGAGCGCGGTCGAAAGACGTTTGTCCAGCAGAAGGTTATCAATCCCTGCTTTGACCATCCGTCAGCTCGATTCAGTTCTTCATAAAGCGGCAAGCCCGCGATTTTCTTTATGAAAACGGGCAAAGGCCGGCGGTTCAGCATCATGAATTGCAGCGGCACCGCATAGGGGCCTCCCGCAGGTAAACCCGCACTGCCCTATTTCAACAGCAACATCTTTTGCCGCATCATCTTGTCGTCGACCTTCAGCATTAGCCAATAGACCCCGCTCGATACCCCTTCCGCATTCCAGACCAGGGCGTGCTCGCCGCGATCCAGGCGCCCGCTCATCAGAGCGGCAACCCTTTCGCCGCGGAGATTGTAAACCGAAAGCTCGACGAACGCCGGCCCCTCGAGCCGCCAACGCAGGGTCGTTGAAGCGTTGAACGGATTGGGATAGTTGGAGAGCAGCTCGAACGTCATCGGCTGCGCGGCCGTTTCCAACACGGACGTCCCTTCCGCCCTGCCGTTCTCTGCCATGAGCGCTTCGATCGCGCAGGCCAGATAGGCCATCGGTGCGTTCCAGTTGATGGCAATTTCGTTGGAAGCATAGCTGTCCTGGTTGTCCACATAGGACTTGGCCGGAAGCTTGGACGGATAGGCCACGCCGTCCTGTTGTCCCGGATTGGGTCCTCCGGCCAGCAGCCCGGGCACCGGATCCTTGATGCCGTCGGCGCCGGAAGGACGATGATGGATTCTCATCACCCGCTTGCTGCCGAAACCGGTGAGGAAACAGTAGCCGGTGGCATTGCGGCCCAAAAGGTAATCGAGGTTGGTCAACGCGGCCTCGAGGTATTTTTTATCGCCGGTCAGGCGATAGGCCATGATCAGTGCTATGCCTTGATTGGCCGCATTGGCGTTGCTTCCCCAAACGAAATCGGAGCTCCTTCTGCCCATGACGACGTGATAGGGGGAATCGGCCAAGCCGCTCATTACCGAGTTGGCAAAATTGATCATCCGTGTGCGCAGCGCCGCCTTGTCGTAAACATCCGGCAAAGCTTCTTCATGTTGAAGCAAAGAATAAAAGCCGAGGGTGCGCACCTGAGGCCAACCCGGCAGTCTCGTCTCGGCGTCTTTGAAGGGTTGGGTGATGGTCAGAAAGCTGTCGGCTCCGGTGGTAATGAACAGCTCCATGGCCGCCCACTGGAACTCGTCGCTGACGTTGCCGTCGCCGTACTCGCCGGTGTTGATGGCCGGTTTGTAGATTTTGTTCATGTCGCTTTGGCGGTAATAGATCTCCGGATTCCTGCGCGCCCAATCCCAGGCCGCCAGAGCTGCGGTAAGGCAAGAGTCGGCAAAGCCGGGCATCTGCGCCTCGAACTCGCGAAAGACGCGCGCGCTGACCGCCATGACCGCCGCAAAATCGAGCGCCGCCGCCGTCGATTTCATGACGACGTAACGCCGAGAGGTCGCCTGGTGCGGCATGACGAAAGCGTCAAAGTTCTCGTTGGTCAGCTTGTGATAAACGCCGCCGTCGTTCGGGTCCTGCATGGTCAGCATCCAACGGATGTTCCACAGCGCCTCGTCCAGCACGTCGGGAACTTCGTCGCCGCTCTCGGGGATGTTGAGGTCGAGCGAACGGCAATAGTCAGGGAAATTTTCATAGAGCTGCAGCAGCGTAAAGGTGGTGATCCCGGAGTTGACGATGTATTTGTTATAGTCTCCGGCGTCGTACCAGCCGCGCGGACTGGAGATGATGGTGTCTTTCGGCCGCTGCTCGCCGGCCGCCGATTCGTGCACGTAGACCTTGTTGTCCGGGTGCCCCATCTTCCGTTTCCACTTGCCGGCGTATTGTTCGGTGAGTTCCATGGAGGCGCGCTGAAAATAAAAGCCCTTGATCGACCACATGGCCACGCGCTGATGCACATAGGGTTTGATTTCGAACGGATAAGAGACACCGACATCGGGAACGGCGATCATATAGGTTCCGGGGGTGTTGACGGCGGAAAAATCGGCTAAAGCGACGGTTTCGCCCGAAAGCTCCCAAAAGCGGCCCGGGCTCGGCGTGCCGGTAAAGACGGTATCGCGAAGATCCGACGTGACCACAAAAAAGGTCGTCGCCGGCGCATCGACGATCGCTGCGACTTTCGGTGCGTCGGGGTAAAAGCCGATCTGGTTGAGGCGGATGTTGTCGGCCGCCGAGAAAAGTGTTGAAGAGCTTAACAAAAAGGCGATCAGTGCTGCTTGTTTCATATTCGGCCTCCTTTTTTGCAGGAAAATAGCTTCCGGTCGTGCAAAAAGCAAACACTATTTCCTCTCACGGCTGCACCTTGCCCTAAAGAAGGATTTTGCTTATTTTGAACCTGCGAAAATTACTCGGAGGCGTACCATGCGGCGAATTTCATCCGGAAGGCAAGCGACCCTCTTTTTGCTGCTTTTTCCCCTCCTGCTCTGCGGCCAAACGAACCTAATCGCCAACGGCGGTTTCGAAAACGGCCTGAGCGGCTGGGCCCCCTTTTGGAGCCGCACCGCGAACGCCGGCAGCGTCAACGTGGTCAACGACGTTTTTTATGCGGGAGATCATTCGGCGTTGGTCGTTCATCATGATCCTCAAGATTGGTCTTTCGCCGTGGACAGGCGCTATTCGGTCAAGCCGGGCGAGATCTATGAATTCTCGGCACGACTGCGCGTCGATCGAGTCGGCTGGGCCGAGATGTCGGTCATCATTTACGACAAGAGCCAACGGGTCATCGAATGGTCGTACGGCGGCCGATCGCTTGAAAAGTGCGCTCAATTCCTCCTCTTTTCTACCCAATTCATCATTCCCGAGGGCGTCGCCTTTATTAACCCTCGATTCATCGGAGGAGGCGACTGTAAGCTCTACATCGACGAGGCGGCGCTTGTCCTAAAGGGACGAATCGGCGGCGAAAAGAACCATGCGCTCGAAAACCCCGCCATAAAGCTGCAGGTCACGTCGCCCTTTTTGACGCTTCAGGTTACGGATAGGCGGAACGGCGTCGGCTATACTTCCGCATCATCAACCGAGATCATCGCGGTCGGCGTCGATTCCACCGCGGATCAGTTGATTTTTTCATGCCGAAATGTGCAGAACGATCTGCCGATGACGCTCCGCCTGACCCTGCTCGACGACGCTCTGAAGATAGAGCTCGAAGCCGATGCCGAAGCGCCTCTCGGCGGCCCGCTGCGTTTTCCCGCTCCTTTTTTTGTGCGCAAGAAAGATTTTTTGACGGTGCCCCGAGGTCCCGGTTACCTTCAGCCGGTGACCGAAAAGTATCCCTTCTGGGAATTCGACATGGGCGACTGGAAAGCGACCATGGCGTTCGTCGGCGTGACCGACCTCAGAACCGGCTATATGCTGGTATCCGACAATCCATGGGACACGGTCATCGATTTTCCGCTCCTCGGCACCTACACCACGCCTCGCCTCAATCACCTGCCGATCAAGGACCGCTTCGGCGAAAAGCGGGTCGTTTACTTCGTGCCGGTCAAAGAAAAGGGCTATGTCGAGATGTGCCGCTGGTACCGCCGACATGCAGAAGCGTTGGGATATGTAAAACCCTGGCCGCAGAAAATCCACGAAAATCCGGCCGTCGAACGGCTGCGCGGCGCCGTCGATTTCTGGCTTTTGGATGAGCGTCTGCAGACCGTCGCCTTTATCGACACCCTGCTTAATTACGGCGTCGACCGCGCCGTCCTTTCCCTGAGCGGAAGTTGGTACGCTCCGGAGGACAAATCGGAGCTGATCGACTATATCAACGACTCCGGCTTTCTGAGCAGCCGTTACGACATTTACACCGACGTATGGCCGCCCGATCACCCCGAAGTCCCGTGGTACCGAACCGAAGGCTTCCCCGACGACGTCATCGTCAACAAAGACGGCTCTTTGCGCACCGGCTGGCTGGCCTATCTGGAAGGGAACACTCCCTTTCAAGGCTATTACACCTGCTCGCAGACGCACGAACGCTATGCCGAAAAGTGGATTGCCGAGGAGTTGTTGACGCAGCGCTACAACTGCCGCTTCATCGATGTCGAATTGGCCTCCGAGTTGTGCGAATGCTATTCTCCCCTGCATCCGCTCACGCGCCGGCAGGACGCCTACTACCGCACCCGTCTCCTTGAAAAAGTCAAATCCGGCTTCGGGCTGGTCACCGGCAGCGAGGAGGCGCGCGACTGGGCTTTTACAACCGTGGATTACGGTGAAGGCACCATGACCCTACGCCCGCAGAACAACGCCGGCTATGACTGGGCAAACCCCATCAACGATCCCGAGCCGGAGTACTTTCGCTACAACATCAATCCGGCGGTACGCGTGCCGCTGCATGGGCTGGTTTACCACGACGTTCATGTGCCCACCTGGTATACCGGCGACGGCCAATCCAAAGTGCCGCGTTATTGGGACGACAAAGACCTGTGGAACATCCTCTACGCTTCCATGCCTTTGTTCGCGCCGCCGAACCGCACCTTTTGGCAGAACAATAAAGAGCGGTACCTGACCAGCTATTTCCTCATCTGCTCGGTCTTCCGCGAGTTCGGCTTCCTGCCGATGCTGGATCATACCTTTTTGGACGAAAAGCGCGAAATTCAGCAGACCGATTACGCCGGGGGCCAAGTGATCGTAAACTTTAGCGAGCAACCCGTTGCCGTTGAAGGCAAAACCTTGGCTCCGAAGGGCTTTTATGCGGCCGGCGAAAAAGCGGAAATTTACAAACTGATGATCGAGGGACGGCCGGCGGCGGTTGCCCGATTGGAGGATAGGCTCTTCATCAATCCCTACGGCAGCATGCTGGAAATCCATGGGATTCGAACGTCCGGCCCGGTTCTTTTGATGAAAAAGGAGCGGGGGCTTCATTTGGCGTTCATCGGCAGCCAGACGTTTGTCGAACTCGATCCGTCGCGGTTGCCCTGGCCGATGGAGGGGATCCGGGCCTATTCGCTCGACGGCACGGAGCTCAAGCTCGAGGCGGTTGGGACGCGGTTGAAGCTTAACAAAAAACCGCGGATGCAATTCTACCGAATCGAGGGGCTTTTTACATCCGTCGGCAAAGCGGAAGAACCGCGGTCGCCCGCGCTCGACGTCCTCGTGTTCCCCAACCCCTGCAACACCAGGTGCCGCATCGTTGTCCAGGCACAAGGGCCGTTTAGCGCGGAACTTTACAATCTGCTCGGCGAGAAGGTGCCGGCATTGGAAGAAGAAACGGCGGCCAGGCCCGCTCACGTGTTCACCTTGCGCGGCGAGGAGCTGGCCGCCGGCATCTATTTTTTCCGCTGCCATGCCGGCGGACAACAGCTCCTGCGCAAGATCGTTCTGTTCAAATAGGCCGTTGCGGTATGCTTCAAACGGCTATTTGATTTTTTCGATGACGCGGCCGTCCGTCTTGTCGCGCAAGATTCTTTTCAGGCGGCCGTCCGGCATGCGCTCTTCTTTGATCAAATCGTAGCGCTCGTCGATCGTGCGGTCGCCCACGGCCTTCTTTTCGTCGATCTCCTTGCCGCGCCAGTCGTCAAGGCGGATCGGCTCCCATTGCTTCGACTTGGCCGAACGGTAGCAGGCGTCGAGGACGGCATTGACGACATAGCCGTCGTAAAAGGTCTCCATCGGCGGACGGTTTTTGTCCATAGCCTCAAAGACATCGAGAAACATGTGCGTATAACCCAGTTCGTTCACCTCGTCGCCCACGGGAAAGAGCCAGCCCTTGTCGCCCTCGGCCTTTTCGGCGACATAGCCGCCCTGGCCGACGTTGGTGAACATCTGAAAACCGGTGTGCAGAAAGTGATCGAGCCAAATGGTGCCCTCGGTTCCGGCCACTTCGTCGCGCAGGTCCATGCCGCCGCGAAAGGCCCAACTCACTTCGATCTGTCCGATCGAGCCGTTTTGGAAGCGAATCAGCGCAATCGCATGATCCTCGGCAGGAATGTTGTGCACCAGCGTATCGGCCCAGCACATCGCCTCCACCGGCTTGACCTCCTTGCCGATGAAGCAGCGGATGATCTCGGCGCAATGGCACCCCATATCGATGAGCGCGCCGCCGCCGGCCTGCTCGATGTCCCAGAACCAGGCGCTGTGCGGCCCGGGATGCGTTTCGCGCGAGCGCACCCACAGCACCTTGCCCAGCGCGCCGCGATGCGCCGACTCGAGGGACTTGAGCGTTTTGGGGGTGTAAACCAGGTCTTCCAAATAGGCGGCAAAGACGCCCCTTTTCTCGACGATATCGAGCATCTTTTTGGCCTCGTCGGCGTTGCGGCCGAGCGGCTTGGTGCACAAAACCGCCTTACCGGCAGCAGCTGCCGCTTCCACCGCCTGCAGGTGCAGGTTGTTCGGCAGACCGATGAGCACCGCATCGGTCTCGGGATCCTCGATGACGGTCTTTAGGTCCGTCGAATACTTGGGAATGCCCCACTCGGCGGCAAACTGCCTCGCACGTCCCGGCGTGCGCGAGTAAACGTGCTGAACCCTATGCCGACTTTGGAATTTGTGCAGGGTCATGGTGTAAAACATGCCGATCAATCCGGTCCCCAACAGGGAGATTTTGTGCCCTTGCTCCATGTCATGCTCCTTTCGCAAAGGTTTTCATTAAAATCGGTCACTTAGCGGCTTCGGCCGCACCGGCCGGAATATACAGCATATTTTGATATAGAGCACAAATTTTTGTATCTTTCGTGAAGAAAATTTCGAGGTGCTCCATGAACGACCGCCGTTCCTATCATCTCAGCCCGGAGGAATTTGTTTCCCAGGGCGAGCAAGTGCTTCGCCGCCTGGCCGAATATTATCGCACCGTGGAGTCGCTGCCGGTCTTGTCGCAGGTCAAGCCCGGCGAGGTTCGCGCCAAACTGCCGCCGCAGCCGCCGCAGCAGGGCGAACCGTTCGAAGCGGTCATGCGGGACCTCGACGACATTATCATGCCCGGCATCACCCACTGGCAGTCGCCCAACTTCTTTGCCTTTTTTCCGGCCAACACCTCATTTCCGTCGATTCTCGGCGAGCTGCTCTCCGCCGGTCTGGGCGTTCAGGGCATGCTGTGGGCCACCAGTCCGGCCTGTACCGAACTGGAAACCCATGTGCTCGATTGGCTCGTGGATATGTTGGGCCTGCCGCAAGGGTGGAAGTCCTCGGGCCCCGGCGGCGGCGTCATTCAGGACACGGCGTCGAGTGCGGCGTTGGCGGCGGTGCTGGCCGGCCGTGAGCGCGCCACCGGCTTTGAAAGCAACCTGAACGGCTGCAACGGCCGTTTGACCGCCTACGCCTCCACCCAGGCCCACTCCTCGATCGAAAAGGCGATCAAGATCGCGGGCATCGGCAAAGCCAATTTGCGCCTCATCGATGTCGATGAACAGTTCGCCATGCGGCCGGATCGTTTGGCGGCACAGCTGGCGGAGGACATGGCCGCCGGCCTTCTGCCCTGCTTCGTCTGCGCCAACGTGGGAAGCACCTCGTCCAACGCCATGGATCCGCTGGAAGAGATCGGCCGTATTTGCCGCGAGCACAACGTCTGGCTCCACGTGGACGCCGCCATGAGCGGCTCGGCGGCGATTTGCCCCGAGTTCCGATGGATCCTGCAGGGCATCGAGTACGCCGACAGCTTTTGTTTCAACCCGCACAAGTGGCTGTTCACCAACTTTGACTGCGACGTTTTCTACGTTACCGACCGCCGCGACTTGATCGACACCTTCAGCCTTCAGCCGGAGTATCTGCGCAACGCGGCCAGTGAATCGGGACAGGTGATCGATTACCGCGACTGGCACATTCAGCTCGGCCGCCGCTTTCGCGCCTTGAAGCTGTGGTTGGTCATCCGCCATTACGGCGTCGAAGGCCTTCAGCATCACATCCGCGAGCACGTGCGACTGGCGCAGTGGTTCGCCGAGCAGGTTCGTCGCAGCGGCGACTTCGAGCTGGTTGTCGAGCCGCCGCTCAATCTGGTCTGCTTTCGGCTCAAAGGCGACGACGCCGCCAACCAGCGGCTGATGGACGCGCTCAACGCCAGCGGCAAGCTTTACCTCACCCACACCAAGCTCAACGGCCGCCTGACGCTGCGCCTGTGCGTCGGCCAAACGCACACCGAGGAGCGCCACGTGCGCGAGGCGTGGGAATTCATTCAACAAACGGCCGACAATCTCAAACCATAAGGAGCTGATATGAAAACCGCCCTTCTGCTTTTCTGCGCCATCGTAATGCTTGCCCATGCCGAACCGCCGGACATTCCGGCCAACACCGTGCTGCCCACACCGCAGCAGATCGCTTATCAGGAAATGGAGATCATCGGCTTTATTCACTTTACGGTCAACACGTTTACCGACAAGGAGTGGGGCTTCGGCGACGAATCGCCGGAAATTTTCAATCCCAGTGAACTGGATGTGCGCCAGTGGGTGAGCGTCGCAAAAGCCGGGGGCATGAATCAGTTGATTCTGACCGGCAAGCACCACGACGGCTTTTGTCTGTGGCCATCGGCGTTTACCGAACACTCGGTGAAAAACAGCCCGTACAAAAACGGCCAGGGCGACGTCGTCGGTGAGTTGGCGGAAGCATGCCGCGAGGCCGGTCTCAAGCTGGGGCTCTACCTTTCCCCGTGGGATCGCAACCACGCCGAGTACGGACGCCCCGAATACATCATCTATTACCGCAATCAACTGACCGAACTGCTGACCCGCTACGGCGAAGTTTCCGAGATATGGTTCGACGGCGCCAACGGCGGCGACGGCTGGTACGGCGGCGCGAACGAGCGGCGCAACATCGATCGGGCGACGTACTACGATTGGCCGAACACGTGGGCGATCGTACGCCGGCTGCAGCCGAACGCGCTCATCTTTTCCGACGCCGGGCCGGACATCCGCTGGATCGGCAACGAAAGCGGCATCGCCGGCGAAACCAACTGGTCGATGCTCGATCGAAACAAGGTAGTCGTCGGCGAGGCCGATCAGGCCTATCTCAACACCGGCGATCCGAACGGCCCCCATTGGGTGGTCGGCGAATGCGACGTATCCATTCGCCCGGGGTGGTTCTACCATGCAAGCGAAGACGGCAAGGTGAAAACGCCGCAGCAGTTGGTCGACTTGTATTACAAGTCGGTCGGGCGCAACGGCACGTTGTTGCTCAATCTGCCGCCGGACCGCCGCGGCCTGATTCACGAAGCCGACGCCGCTTCGCTTAAAGAGTTCAAAAGCATTTTAGACGAAACCTTTCGAACGAACCTGGCGGCGGGGAAAAAGGCGCAGGCAAGCAGTCAGTGGCTGAAGCATCGAAAATTTTCGCCGCAGAATGTGACCGACGACGACCTGCAGACCTACTGGGCAGCCAAGGCGGGCGAAGCCAAACCGTCGATTACCATTGACTTCGGCAAGCCGACGACCTTTGACCGCGTGATGCTGCAGGAGCCGATTCGGCTGGGGCAACGCATCAGTGCGTTTCGCGTCGAGGCGCGCGTTGACGGCAAGTGGCAGCCGGTCGCCGAAGGCACGACCGTCGGCTACAAGCGGCTGCTGCGCATTGCGCCGATCACGGCCGACCGCTTGCGCGTCACCATTTTGAGCGCCAACAATACCCCCGCGCTGTCGAATGTCGGCGTGTTTTCAAGCTCACATCGTGAGCAATAATAGGAGACCCGACAAGGTTTTTTGAGGCAATCGTTCGTCGAAAGCAAACATTTTGAAAAGGATTTGAAAAATGGCACCGTTTTTAGAATCTTTCACCCTCAGCGCCGTGCTCAAACAGAGCGTCGCCGCCTTCGGCGAAAGGACCGCGCTGGCCTATTTGGACGGTCCAGAAATCTCTTACGCTGAGCTGGGGCGACGCGTCAAGGCGGTGGCTCATCAACTGCATGAACACGGCATCATCGCGGGTGACCGCGTCGCCATTCTGAGCGAAAACTCGCCGCAATGGGGCGTCGCCTATTTCGCCGTCACCGCCGAACTCGGCGCCGTCGCCGTACCGATACTGCCGGACTTTCATCCGTCCGAAGTGCAGCACATCCTTCGACATTCCGGCGCCAAGGCGCTGTTCGTTTCGGAAAAGCTCTTCGGCAAAATCGAAGACGCCTCGCTCCCGGATTTGCACGCCGTTTTCCTTATCGAAACGTTTTCCTACGTGCCGCGCCTCACCCAAAAAGACAAGCTGAGCGAGCTGCTCGAAGAAGGCCGAGAAGAGTTGGCCAAATTGAAGGAAGCGGCGCTCAAACTCACCGGCCTGCTTCGGCCCGAAAGGTCAGAAGACGACCTCGCCGCGCTCATCTACACCTCCGGCACCACCGGCAGTTCCAAAGGCGTGATGCTGACGCATAAGAACATCGTCTATGACGCTGTAGCCACAATGGATATTGTGGACGTAGGGCCCAACGACCGCATGCTCTCCATGCTGCCGCTTTCTCACGCTTACGAGTGCACGTTGGGACTGGTGGCGCCCATTTTAGGGGGCGCTTCGGTCTACTATTTGGACAAACCGCCGACGCCGCGCGTGCTGCTGCCGGCGCTGCAGAAGGTCAAGCCGACCATCCTTCTGACCGTACCGCTGGTGATCGAAAAAATCTACAAAACGCGCATCATGCCCGCCTTTACCAAGAGCGCGCTCATGCGGGCGGCGTATCGGCTGCCGGCCGTGCGCAAAAAGCTGAACGAAATTGCGGGTAAAAAGCTGCTGAAAACCTTCGGCGGATGCCTGCGCTGCTTTTGCATCGGCGGCGCCGCGCTCAACGCGGAAGTGGAAGCTTTCCTACGGGAGGCCCGTTTCCCCTACGCCATCGGCTACGGACTCACCGAGACCTCTCCGTTGATCTTCGGCACCGGCCCTGAAGGAACTGTCTTCCGCTCCACCGGAAAGGCGCTTCGCGGCGTCGAGTGCCGCATCGAGTCGCCTAACGCCGACGGCGAGGGAGAGATTTGCATCCGAGGTCCCATGCTGATGAAGGGCTATTACAAAGACGAAGCGCGCACGGCCGAAGCCGTACGCGACGGCTGGTTCCACACCGGCGACCTTGGAGTCCTCGACAGCAACGGCTATCTCTTTATCAAAGGCCGTTCAAAGAACATGCTGCTGGGACCGAGCGGCGAAAACATCTATCCCGAGGAAATCGAGTCGGTTTTGAACGAGGACGAGCGGGTGGCCGAGTCGCTGGTCTTTCTGCAGGAGGGCAGGCTGACGGCCCGCGTTCATCTCAACTATGAAGTGCTCGACAAGCACTATTCTCCCGCCGAACTGAACGAAAAGGCCATCGAACGTATACTGGAAGACATTCGCAGGCGGGCGAACGCCCAGCTCTCCTCATTTTCACGACTCAACAAGTTGATCGAGCAGCCGGAGCCGTTCGAAAAAACGCCGACGATGAAGATCAAGCGGTATTTGTATGTTTAGCCGGTGCGGTTAGGGTTTGTTAAAGCGATTATTTAAAAGCAAAACCGAGCGAAATATTGTGCAAGTCAGCGCCTTCAAAATTATTAGTGAGTGGTAAATAGCGGCAAGTATAAGAACGGGTTGCATCAACTCTGGAACTGATCCGCATCCGGGCGCCTATCCTAAAATCAAAGTAGACAAAATTCAAGAAGTCCGGAAAACCCAAATCGCCAATATCGGCAGATAGGCATAAATGATCTTTGATCATCACTTCAGGACCGGCATCTCGAGAAAAAACCGGTAAGAATGTAATATCGCCAAAATTGCCAAGAAGAAAATATGTACCGAGACGACCCGTAAATCCAGAGCGCGTCGGCTTAGCATACGGCCGATCATGTGACGCCCATTTGACATGCCAACTGCTTGAATACCAAGTTTGCCACACGCCGTCATCCTTGAACCTCCAGATTCCCGACTCCACTCGCGCTTGGTTGCGCGAAAAGTTGCGCGTGCGGAAATAGAGCGGCGAAATCGGCTCCTTTTCCCCGTCAATACTGACCCCTCTGGGTGTGATTTTCAAACTCACCGATTCGCCCGGCGCCAGTTTTACCGTCAGCATCTTTAAAGGATAGACCGGATCGAGCGGATATTTGGCGTCCTGACCCTCCTCGACGAGAATTTTTAACTCGGCGGCAAAGCCGGTCGGATTGGTCAGCTGCAACGTGCGAGTCGCCGCAAAACCGTCGCCGACAGCCTCAGCGCAGGTGCAGCCCCTCTTACGATCATGCTTTTCTCCCCTTTGAGCCCGTAACAGCAGACGAAGGCCAAATCCCAGGCCCGGCGGCACAAAACGCTGCCAACATGCCGCAAACCGCTCTTGGATACTCCGGCTCACCAATGGAAGAGGGACAACGGTTTGCGGTCTTCTGATAACATTTGCGGCCGGTGTTGGAACCCCGGCCGCTTCGAAACGGTCGGAGGATACGCGATTGAACAAAAAGGCGTGACCCTTTTCAAACGTTGAAATAGCCCGCCATGCGCACGACGAATTCGTCGGGATCGTCGGTTTTCCTTGCCGCCAAAGGACGCAGCGCCGCGGCGGCTTCGCCCAACTCGTAAATCGCATCCATGGCGTGCAGACGCACTTTGCCGTTGGGGTGGTCGAGAGATTGAGCAAGCGCCGTCAGACCGGCAGGATCGCCGAGCCGCACCAACGCCTCGGCGGCGGTCACGACCACATCGCCGTCGTCGTCGTTCAGGCGCGCGCGCAACTCGTCGAGCGCCGGGCGCGCAGCCTCTCCCGAAATCAGCAGGCCGGTGGTCGCCCAATAACGCACCGCGGCGTCAGGGTCGGTCAGACGCTGCAGCAGTTGCGGCAAATGGTCAACGTTATAGTCGGTCGCCATTTCGGCCGTCTCTAAAATGCGCGGCAGATCGTAGGCGTCCGAATGAACGTAATCGTAAACGGTGCCGCTTTTCGACAGCTCCTCGAAACGGCCCTCGGGTAAAAAGCCGGCGTCGCGAACCTCCAGCATCCAGGCGCGCAGATCGGCACGCATCCGCTCCAGCACATCGGCGTACTGCGGATCGCCGGCAAGGTTGTTCACCTCCCAGGGATCGTTGGCGCTGTCGTACAGCTCTTCCGCCGGTTTGGGCCGCCAGAAGCGGCTCTGGGCATCGTTGCAGCGGCCGGCGCGGTATTCCGCTTCCCACGAACGGGTGGCGGGCATACGCCACAGATACTCCAAGTGCAGCCCGTAAATGCGGTGCGGATTGAAATTGCGCGTGTAACGGAAGCGTCGGTCACGCAGCGTGCGGCTAAGGTCATAGCGCTCGTCCATGCGGGCGCGGAACGCCTGCGCGTACTTGCGCTCTTTGTCCTTGAATTTGCCCAAAAAGGCGTGCCCCTGCATGTGCTGCGGCGGACGAATGCCGACCAGGCTGAGGAGCGTTTTGGGGAAATCGACGAACGTGACGATCTGATCGGTGTGCTCGCCCGCTTTTCTCGGCGCCAAATGGCGGTACTTTTTCGGAAAGCGGATCATGAACGGCACCCGAAGGCCCGTGTCATAGAGGTAGCGCTTGCTGCGCGGCAGCACGCCGCCGTGATCGCCGTAGTAAAAGACGATGGTGTCCTCGGCCAGACCACTCTCTTCCAGCTCCTGCAAAATCTTGCCGACCTGCGCGTCCAAGTCCTCGATTTTGTCATAATACTGCGCCCAGTCGTGACGAATCTCCGGCGTATCGGGATGGTAGGGCGGCAGGCTCACCTTGGCCGGGTCGTGGCGCAGTTGCTCGGCCGGAATCGATTCGTGCAGTACGTGTTCATGACTTGAGGTGAGGTTGAAAATGGCGAAGAAGGGCTTGCCCTCGGGTCGGTTTTTGTAGTGCGCCGTGGTGCTGCATTCGTCCCAATAAGAAGCGTCGTCTCCTTTGAAATTATAGTCCGTCTTGACGTTGTTGGTGCAATAGTACCCCGCCTCGCGCAGATAGAGCGGGTAGGGTTTGATGAACGCGGGCATTGGGTAACGGCTGCGCATGTGCTCGGTGCCGGAGCTTGCCGGATAAACGCCGGTGAGCAGGCAGTTGCGTGCCGGCGCACACACCGGCGTAGTGGCAAAGGCGAGGTCATAGACCACGCACTGCCCGGCCAGCGCGTCGAAAACGGGCGTGGTGGCAAAGGCGTCGCCGTAGCAGCCGAACAGCGGGCTGTTGTCCTCGCTGGTGATCCACAGAATGTTGGGGCGCGGCGAGGCGGAGGAGCAGGCGATCATCGGCATCGAGGCGGCGGCAACACCGGCAGCCGCGCTTTTCATGAACTCTCTTCGCGTCTTTTTCATGCACGAACCTCCAACAAAAAAGGGTTATCGGACATAGGCCAATTTTCGAACTTGAGCAAGACCGTTCGCCTGCAAACGGTAAAAATAGGTTCCCGAGGGTAAAAGGAGGCCCTGATCGTTGCGGCCGTCCCACTCCATGCGATACAGTCCGGGCTGAGCATAACCGCCGAACAAGCTTCTCACCGGCTCGCCGCGGCTGTTGAAAACGGTCAGCGAAACATCGGCGGCACGATCGAGCGAAAAGGAGATGGTCGTTGTTGGGTTGAAGGGATTGGGATAGTTCGGCAGCAGTTCGAAAAACGCCGGCACGCTGCCGGAGTGAGCCTTGACCGCCGCGCCCACGGCGTTCAGACGAATCGAATAGACCGAAACGCCGGCAGTGATGTAAAGCGTACGATAATCGGCGTCGCCCCAGTTGAGGTTCGTGACCGTTTCCGGCACCGAAATCTTGTCGATCACCTTTCCCTCGGCTGAAAAGATCCACACGCCGCCCGGGCCGCTGCAGTAAAGACGGCCCTCGGTATCGGTTTTCATGCCGTCGGCGGCGCCGCCGCCGGTCATGGCGTAAAATAGCTTTTTATTGGCGATGGTCAGATCCTCTTTGACGTCCCACACGTAAATGCGCAGCGCCTGCGAGTCGTTGACGTAGAGCTTTTTTTCATCGGGCGAAAAACAGATGCCGTTGGGGCGAGTGAGCGATTTGTCCAGCAGGATCAATTCCCCGCCGGGCGTCAGACGAAAGATGCCGTAAAACTTTAGTTCCTCCTGGGAAGCGTTGATGCCGTAAGGCGGATCGGTGAAATAGATCGAGCCGTCGCTCTTTACCGCCAGATCATTCGGGCTGTTGAGACGTTTGCCCTGGTAGCGTTCGGCCAACGCCGTTTCAGAGCCGTCGGCGTTGAGCCGCGCCACCCTTCGCCGGCCGTGCTGACAGAGGAGAACTCGGCCGTTCAGATCCAGTGCCAGCCCGTTGGAGTTGCCGGAAGGCGTATAAAAAGCAGCGGTTTTACCGGTGATCGGATCCCACTTGTAAACCGTATTGGCGGGGATATCGCTGAAAATCAAAAAGCCCTGGGGGTGCCAAAGCGGGCCTTCGACGAACTGAAAGCCGGTAGCGATCTTGTCGAGGGGCGTGCCTGGAGGGACAGGCGATTGAGCGAGGACAAGAGTCGTCGAAAAAAGCAACACAAGGATCGTAAAAAAGCGGGAAACGGTCATGGGTCATCCTTTCATGATGGAAGTGAACAAAAGCGGCCGCAGCCGCGACCGGTTCAAGAAAAGAATTTGTGAGGCAAATCACAAGCAAAAATTCGTCGGAACAGCCGAAGATCCTTATAGAGAGAAAAAACAACTCGAACTTTTGCCGCCGTTCAAGACTTTAACAGACGACTGAATTGCTGCCGCCCGTTTGAACTGTGGCAAAAGTTTCGTATTTTGTTTTTCGTTGAACCCTTAACCCGAAAGAAGACTGAATAATGAACCGACCTCTTGTTGTCCTATTGCTTCTCTTCAGCGTTGCTCAACTCGCCGCTCAAGGGAAAAAGCTGATTTTTGACCCCCCGCGCGGCTTTTACGAAAGCGCGTTGGATGTAACGATCACGTCGCCCGTGGACGGGGCGACCATCAAATACACCTTTAACGGCGAAGACCCGTTGACCAGTAATGCCGCCAAGTCGGCGCCCTCGCCGGCCAAGGTGCGGGTCGATCCCTACAGCACTGCCGACCGTGACCGAGCGCCGGGTGTGTGCGTGCGTGCGGTGGCCGTGGTCAACAACCAGGCGGTCACTCCGATGGTCACCCACACTTATCTTTTTCCCAAGCTGGTGACCGAGCTCTCTCCCGACGGCCAGCGCCCCGGCCCCAAATGGCCGGCGCACGGAAGGGCCGTCAACGGTCAATTCATGGATTACGGCATGGACCCGGAGGTGTACAACTCCACCCATTACCGCAACAAAATGCTTGCGGCGCTGACGGACATCCCCTCCATGTCCATGGTCATGGATCTCGAGGACTTGTTCGATCCTGCGATCGGCATTTTCGTCAACGCCGTTCAACGCGGTGAAGAGTGGGAGCGGCCGTGCTCTTTGGAGCTGCTCAATCCCGACGGCTCGGACGGCTTTCACATCAACTGCGGCGTGCGCATTCGCGGCGGCTACAGCCGTGTGGGCAGCAACCGAAAGCACGCCTTCCGCTACTACTTTCGCTCGGCTTACGGCGAAGCCAAGCTGAAACACACCTTGTTCGAAAATGAAGGGACGGACGAATTCGACAAGATCGACCTGGCCGCCTCGCAGAACTACTCCTGGGCTTACGGCGCGGGCAGCAAAGACGGCGGAGCCGAGCGCAACACCTTTCTGCGCGACCTCTTTTCGCGCGACCTGCAGCGCGACATGGGGCAGCCCTACACCCGCAGCCGCTATTACCACCTCTACATCAACGGCACCTATTGGGGGCTCTTTTACACCCAGGAACGCTCCGAAGCCTCTTTTGCCGCCAGTTATTTCGGCGGCCAAGATGAAGACTATGACGCCATCAAGGTGGATGCCGGATACGGACGCCCCTACATTATCGAGGCGGCAAGCGGCAACCTGGACGCATGGAATGCGCTTTGGGCGATCGCCAAAGGCGGCTTCAGCAGTGACGCCGCCTATTACCGCGTTCAGGGCCTCAACCCCGACGGCACGCGCAATCCCGCCTACCCCAAATACCTCGACGTCGACAATCTGATCGACTATATGATCAACACCTATTTTGTCGGCGATTTCGACGCGCCGATCAGCGAGTTCTTGGGGAATGTACGGCCGAATAACTTTTGGGCCGTTTATAATCGCGTAAACCCGGACGGATTCAAGTTCTTCCGACATGACGCCGAGCACACCCTGTTCAACGTCAACGAAGACCGCACCGGCCCCTTTCCGGCGGGCGAGCAGCAGGAGCACTTTAACCCCCAGTGGCTGCATCAGCAGTTGACCGCCAACGCCGAGTATCGGCTGCGCTTTGCCGACCGCGTCTACAGGCACTTTTTCATCACCAAGGTGCTGTCGCCGCAGGCCAACATCGACCGCCTGATGAAGCGCAAAAACCAAATCGACAACGCCATCATCGCCGAGTCGGCCCGTTGGGGCGACGTATTGCGCGAGCCGCCCTATACTCGCGACAAAGAGTGGATGGACGAAGTCAATTATTTGGTGAACACTTACTTTCCGCAGCGCAGCGACATTGTTCTGCGTCAGTTCATCAATAAGGGATGGTATCCCGATTTTCCGCCGCCCGAGTTCAACACCGCCGGCGGCCTGGTCGAGAAAGGCTTCCGTCTCACCATGACCGCCCCCAAAGGAAAAATCTACTACACGATCGACGGTACCGATCCTCATAATCTGCGCGCTCAGGGCGGGCTGCGTATTGTGCCGCTGGTCGCGGCCGGTGCCCGCAAACGGGTGCTGGTGCCGCGCGGGCCCGTTTCGCCCAACTGGCGCTCGCAGGTCTCGTTCGACGATTCGGATTGGGATCTGACCGTCGGAGCACCCGGCGGCATCGGCTATGAAAAAGACCGCGGCTACGAGAGCTACATCTCGCTGGATGTGGCCAAATACATGCATCAAAACGACACGGCGACGCCGAACACCTCCTGTTTGGTGCGCATCCCCTTTTCCGTCAGCTCCTCCGATCTGCCGAACCTCAGCGACCTCAAGCTCAACGTGTTCTACGACGACGGCTTTGTCGCCTATCTCAACGGCGTTAAAGTGGCGGAAGCCATGGCGCCCGCAAACCCGGATTGGAACTCGGCAGCGACCGGCAACCACGAAGCGGAAAACACGGAAACCTTCGATCTGACGCCTTTTATTGGGCAGCTCCGCTCCGGACTGAATCTGCTGGCCGTTCACGGCCTCAATGTGTCGCTGAACAGCTCAGATTTCATCCTTTTGGTGGAACTGAACGGCGGGGTCGTCGAGGCCGGAGGCGACATTGTATCACCAACGGCGATCTCGTACAACGAGCCCTTGACCATCGATCGCACCACCCACGTCAAGGCGCGCGTCCTGTATAACGGTAAATGGAGCGCCCTGAATGAGATCACGGCGGCGGTTGAAGAAGATCTGAGCAGCCTCAAAATCACCGAAATTCACTATCACCCGCTGCCTTTTGTTGCCGGAAACGACACCCTCGACGGCGATTTGTTCGAATTCCTGGAGCTGAAGAACATCGGAACGCAGCCCCTCAACTTGACCGGCGCCGCCTTTATCAAGGGCGTTCAATACCAGTTCGCTCCGGCGACGTTTGTCGACCCGGGACGCTTTATCGTTCTCTGCTCCGGCGCCGAGCATTTCCGCATGCGCTACGGTTTCGACGCCGACGGCCAGTACACCGGTAACTTGAGCAATGCCGGTGAGCGGGTCGTGCTCGTTTCGGCGGCGGGCGATACGATCATCAACGTCAAATACAACGACAAGGCGCCGTGGCCGGCCGAGCCGGATTCTACCGGCCATTCGCTGGTTGCAAGGATGGCGCGCCCCTCTGGCAATCCGGACAACCCGTCCTATTGGACCGTTTCGGCAAAGGTTCACGGCTCGCCGCGCGCCGACGATGCCGCCTCGCCGGTCGCAAAGGAAGGCGAAATGAACCCCAATACGCTGCGGCTGTACAACGGCTATCCCAATCCCTTCAATCCGCGCACCACGCTGAGGTTCGAGCTGCCTCGCGAGACGCAGGTCAAGCTTTCGATCTATGATGCATTGGGACGGCAGGCGGCACTGCTTCTCGACAAGCGGTTGCCGGCCGGAACGCACAGCGTGGTATGGGACGCCTCAGCCATGGCGGCCGGCGTCTATGTCGCCCGGCTTCAGGCCGAGGGAGCCGCAGAGACCGTCAAACTTTTGCTGCTGAAATAGCGCAAAACCTAAACCGCGCCGTTTTTCGGCTTTGGTTGAAATGTGCTTTAAGGAAAAGATCATCCTGTCGAATATGGAAAACCTCTTACCTCTCCCCCAATGGAAGCGCGCCGTGCTCAAGGTGGGCAGTGCGCTGGTGGCGCCCGAGGGACGGCGGGTCTCCAACACCTACATCCTCGACATCGCCGGCTTTATTACCCAATGCCGTGAGGCGGGCCGGGAAGTCATACTCGTCAGCTCCGGAGCGGTGGCGGCGGGCATTGCCGTGCTGCAGCGCGGTTCCCAACCGCTGACCATCCGCGAAAAGCAGGCGTTGGCGGCCGTCGGGCAGCCGTTGTTGATGGCCCACTGGAGCAAGTTCTTCGACTTTCCCTGCGCCCAGCTGCTGCTCACTTACGACGATCTCAAGGAGCGCAGCCGATTCGTCAACGCCAAAAACACCCTCAACGAACTGCTGTCCCGAGGAATTTTGCCGATCATCAACGAGAACGACACCACGGTGGTGGACGAGCTGAAGCTGGGCGACAACGACAACCTGGCGGCTCACGCGGCCGTGCTGGCCTCGGCGGATATTCTGTTCATCGCCACGGATATCGGCGGGCTGTACGACTGTGACCCCAAGCGCCATGAAAATGCACGGCTCATTCCTTTGGTGGAAAAGATCGACCGCTCGATCTACCGACTGGCCGGCGGCAAAGGCAGCCGCATTTCCACCGGCGGCATGCTCACCAAACTGCAGGCGGCCGAAAAAGCGACCGCCAGCGGCATCGACACGGTTATTTTCAACGGTACGAAACGCGCCTCCTTTGAAATGCTTCTGAAAGGAAAATGCTGCGGCACGCTGTTCCGTCGTTCCGCCGCGCCGATGAAGGCGAAAAAGCACTGGATGCTGCACGCGGTCCGCAGCCGCGGCAGGCTGGTGGTCGATGAGGGGGCGAAACAGGCGCTGCTGAAAAAGGGCGCCTCCCTTCTGCCCTCCGGCATCGTTGCCGTCGAAGGTCGTTTCCACCAAGGCGATTCAGTGGAAATCTGCAGCAGCGACGGCGTTGTTTTCGCCAAGGGCTTTTGTCAATACGATGCCGACGATCTTCTCAAGATTATCGGCAAGAAATCGGCCGACATTGCAGCCCTCCTCGGTTACGTGGCCGCCGACGAAGCCGTGCATCGAGACGACCTGGTTCTTACCGAAATGGAGGAGAATGCCGATCATGAGCTCGATTGAACTAAAGCCTTTGGTTCGCGCCTGTCGTCAGGCGTCCCGCGAAGCGGCGCAGTGGGACACCAAGACCAAGAACGCCCTTCTGAACGCCATGGCGGCCTCTTTGGAGGCGCACAGGGAATCGATTCTATCCGCCAATGAACGCGACGTGGAGGCGGCGCGTCAACGCGGGTTGGCGGCGCCTCTGATCGACCGGCTGCAGCTGACGCCCGATCGATTGGCCTCCATGGCCGCCGCCGTTCGTGAGGTCGCCGCTCTGCCCGACCCCGTGGGCGAAATCACCAAAACGTGGCGCCGCCCGAACGGCCTACAGGTTTCCTACCAGCGCATCCCTCTCGGCGTCATCGCCATCATCTGCGAGGCGCGGCCCAACGTCACCTCGGACGCCGCCGCGCTCTGCCTCAAAGCGGGCAACGCCGTCATCCTTCGCGGCGGTTCCGAAGCCTTTCATTCCAATCAGGCCGTGGCGGCCGCGCTGCAGGAGGCGCTGAACGACGCCGGCCTGTCGCCCGCCGCCGTAACGCTTCTCCCCACCACGGACCGCGAAGCCGTTAAAGAGCTGCTGAGCTGCAGCGACGACATCGACCTGGTCATCCCGCGCGGCGGCGAAGGGCTGATCCGCTTCGTCGCCGAAAACAGCCGCATTCCGGTCATCAAGCATTACAAGGGCGTCTGCCACCAGTTCGTCGACTATAACGCCGACACCGACATGGCGGTAAACCTGCTGATCGACGGCAAGTGCTCGCGACCGGCGGTGTGCAACGCCCTCGAAACGCTGCTGGTGCACCAGGACATTGCCGAACGCTTCCTGCCGGTCGCCGCCGCAGCCATGAAAAAGCACGGCGTCGAACTGCGCGGCTGCGAACGATCGCGGGCCGTCGTCCCCGAAATGCTGCCCGCGTCCGAGGACGATTACGCCGCCGAATACCTGGCCCTCATCCTGGCCGTCCGCGTCGTCAAAGACCTCGACGAGGCGATCGAACACATCAGCCGCTACGGCTCCGATCATACCGAGGTCATCGTAACCCGCGATTATCATAGCGCAAAAGAGTTCCTCCGCCGCGTCAATTCGTCGGTGGTTCTGGTCAACGCCTCTTCGCGCTTCTCGGACGGCGGTCAGTTGGGCTTGGGCGCCGAAATCGGCATCTCGACCACCAAACTGCACGCCTACGGCCCCATGGGGCTCGAAGCGCTCACCACGCAAAAGTTCATCGTTCAGGGCGACGGCCAGACGCGCCACCCCCTGCCGGCCGAGTAACGCAGCGGAAAAAAAGATTATCTACGAAGGAGAACGTCATGAAGCTTTCGACAAAACTTTTGCTTCTTCTGCTGCTCATCGGCCTTACGGCTGCAGTCGTCTCCGCCCTCATCATGTTGAATCGCATCGCCCGGCCGCTCGACGTCATTCTTCTCTTTTCTACAGGCTTTCTCTGCGGCGCCGCAGCAAAAGCGTTGGTCGTAAAGTCGAAGACTCGACGTCCATGAAGGGATGAGGCTCTTCAAGGATGTTCTGCAGAAAAAGGTTTGCACATAGCAGGAGAACGCCTTGCATTTCCACAGAGATCGAAATGAAGGGCGTTGTTCCATGCAGAACCTTTCGGCCCTTTTCAACGCGATCTCGGCTCCGACGCGCCCTTGCATGCTCAATATGTTGAAAAAGCGTCTGCTGGGCGTCTGCGAGCTCCGTGGAATACGGCAGCGTGCCGTTTCCGCCGTATCCTCCCCCTTTAGGTTCTTCAAGAGGATGGAAACCGCGCGTGCGGACCTGGAGAAGGCGGCCGAGGTCGATCGCCTTAAGATCTGCAGTCCGGAGGATTGACCATTTTACCCTTGTATTGGAGGCCTGATGAGAATTCTGATTCTTTGTACCGGCAACTCTTGCCGCAGCCAAATGGCTGAAGCCTGGCTGAAATCCTTCGACAACCGATTGGAGGTTTACTCCGCCGGCACCGCGCCCGCGGAGCGTGTTCACCCCAAAGCGGTTCAGGTGATGGCCGAAGTCGGCTTGGACATTTCCGGCAATCGCCCCAAGTCGGTCGACGAGTTTTTGCCGATGAGCTTTGACTATGTCATTACCGTGTGCGACCACGCAAAAGAAACCTGCCCCGTTTTCCTCGGCCAAGTGAAGCATCGTCTTCATATCGGCTTCGAGGATCCGGCGGAAGCTTCCGGTACCGAAGAGGAGGTTTTAGCCGTATTCCGGCGTGTTCGCGACGAGATTAAAAGCGGTTTTTATGAATTCTTCACAAGCCTGTGAATCGATACCGAATCTGAACAACAGAGGAGCCCCCTCATTCGTACCGTTCAACGCTTCCTTTCGATTTGGGTCGCGCTCGGCATCGCCGTCGGCGTCGGCCTCGGCTAGCTGATGCCGTCGGTCTTCGGGCGATCGCATGGGCCGTCGTAGTCGGCATGCCGGTCGAAATGCCGCTGAGGCTGTCGACGGTGGCGTTCGCCAACCGCACACGCCACTGGTTCGAGGGCTTTGAAGCGGCGTAAGTCATGAGACCTTGCAATACGCGGATGAATGCAGAGTCCAAAAGAGACCCAATTTCCCTGCTACGCAGGCACGTCTCTCGCGGGTTTCCCAATGCCTGCTTGTCATAACCGTGAACCGTTAACTTGAAAGGAGAAAGAACATGGTCGTCAAAGTATTGGGCATGGGCTGCCCCAAGTGCCAAGCGCTGGAAGAGCGCGTAAGACAGGTCGCTGAGGCGAACAACATCGACATCACCTTTGAAAAGGTGACCGAGTTGGCCAAGATTCAGGCCTATCGCGTGATGATGACGCCGGCGCTGGTCATCGACGAAAAGGTCAAGGCGTACGGCCGTATTCCCAAAGAGGAAGAGATTCTCAACTGGCTGAAGGAAGCATAACATGAACCGATACCTCATACCGGCTCTCGTTTTGGCCCTCGGACTGTTCTGGGCTTGCGAACGCGGCGGCGCTGAAGGCTCCAAGCCCGTCGGCGAATCCAAAGCGTTGGTCACCTTTGTCGAACTCGGCTCGGTCAACTGCATCCCCTGCAAGGCCATGGTGCCGGTGATGGAGGCGATCGAGAAAGAGTACGGCGACCAGATCAAGGTGGTGTTCCACGACGTGTGGAAAGACCCCGAACCCGGCAGAAAATACGGCATCCGCCTCATCCCCGCGCAGGTCTTTTTGGACGAGAACGGCGTCGAGTTTCACCGCCATGAGGGCTTTTATCCCAAAGAAGAAATCGACAAAATACTCGAGGCGGAAGGTCTAAAGCGTCAGGTCAAGTCATGATCGATGCGCTGCTGACTTTTGCAAGCGAAATCCTGCAGCGCACGTTCGGCCTGGCCTTGGCCGGTGCGGCGTTGTGGGGCGTTTTCAGCATCCTGCTCAGCCCCTGCCACCTGGCGAGCATTCCGCTGGTGGTCGGCGTTTTGACGCAAGAGTCGGGACAAAAGACCGGCCGCGCCTTTGCCCTGTCGCTGCTGTTCGCGCTGGGCATCATGGTCTCGATTGCCGCCATCGGGCTGATCACCGCCGCCGCCGGACGCAGGATGGGCGACCTCGGACGCATCGGCAATCTCGTCGTCGCCGGTGTCTTTTTGCTGTTCGGCGCCTATCTCATGGACTTGATTCGCTTGGATTGGTCGCTGCTGCGTTTGCCGCAAAGCCGCGGCGGCGCCTGGTCGGCGCTCCTATTGGGCGTGCTGTTCGGCATCGGGCTGGGACCGTGCACCTTTGCCTTTGTGGCGCCGGTGCTGGCCGTGGTCTTTACCCGCAGCCAAACCGACATGTTCGGGGCATCCATGCTGCTGCTCGCTTTTGCCGTCGGACATTGCGGCGTCATCGTCGCGGCAGGCACGCTCTCCGCTCAACTGCAGCGCTATTTTGAATTGAGCCAAAGAAACCGCCTTGTGCTGTGGATCAAGCGCGCCTGCGGTTTGTTGGTGGCGCTCGCCGGCGTTTACTGGATTTGGAAAACACTTTAATTGGATCGAAAAACAAATGAATCGGAAGAAAGAACTCAAAACACTTTTCTGGCTGACGGTCGGTTTTCTGGTCGCCTATCACCTGCCGGTCGGCAGCCAACGCTTCGACCGCGCGGTCTATGAGGCGTTGGCGCTGGCCAAATGGTACGCCCGCGAGCACGTCATCCTTTGCCTGCTGCCGGCGTTTTTCATCGCCGGCGTCATCAGCGTGTTCGTCAGTCAAGCGTCGGTCATCAAATATTTGGGCGCGCGGGCCAAGCAGTGGGTCGCCTATGCCGTGGCCTCGGTGTCGGGAACCATTCTGGCGGTCTGCTCCTGCACGGTGCTGCCGCTGTTTGCGAGCATCTACAAGCGCGGCGCGGGCTTGGGGCCGGCGGTGGCCTTTTTGTACAGCGGCCCGGCGATCAACGTTCTGGCCATCATCTTGACCGCACGCGTGTTGGGACTGGAATTGGGCGTGGCCCGCGTCATCGGCGCGGTCTCGTTCAGCGTCATCATCGGCCTGCTGATGCAGCTCATCTTTCGTGAAAAAAAGTCCGATGAAGAAGATCTGCTGATCTTGGATGAAGAGTCCCGCCCCCTGTGGCAGACCGCCTTTCACTTTTTCGCGCTGGTCGCCATTTTGGTGTTCGCCAACTGGGGCAAGCCCGGCGATGCGCAGGGATTCTGGCTGCTGCTGTGGCAGGCGAAATGGTGGATCACCGCCTTTTTCGGGCTGCTGTTCGCCGTCTCGCTGATCGTCGTGCTCAAGCTGCCCGCGCCCCAGGTGGTCCTCGGCGTCCTCCTCACCGCGGCGGCGGTGCTGATCTTTCGCAAACCGACCGTTCCCTTTATCACCGCCGTCATCATCACCAGCGTGCTGATCTCGCGCCGCGAGGGTGAACCGCAGGAGTGGCTAAAGGCGACCTGGGATTTTGCCAAGCAGATTTTGCCGCTGCTGGCGGGCGGCGTGCTGGTCGCCGGTCTGCTGCTCGGCTCGCCCGAGGGCGGCGAGGGACTGATCCCGCAGGCATGGATCAGCAGGCTGGTGGGCGGCAACTCGTTGTTCGCGAATTTGTTCGCCTCGATCATCGGCGCGTTCATGTACTTTGCCACGCTTACGGAAATCCCCATCCTGCAGGGCCTGCTGGCCAACGGTATGGGCAAGGGCCCGGCGTTGGCGCTGCTGCTGGCGGGGCCGGCACTGTCTCTGCCCAACATGCTGGTCATCCGCAGCGTCATGGACACGAAAAAGACCGTCGTGTTTGTTGCGCTGGTAGTGATCATGGCCACGATCACGGGCATGGTGTTCGGGATACTTTTCTCGTAAAGGGCAACATGCTTATCATCACGATCATCACCCTGCTGAGCCTGATGATTTCTTTTCTCGCCGATCGGCAAAAAACGCTCGCCGGCGTCAAAAAGGGGGCGGCCATGTTTCTGAACATCCTGCCCACCCTGCTGTCGGTGATCATCATCGTCAGCGTCGTCCTCTACCTGACGCCCGACACGTTCCTACTCAAGCATTTCGGGCCGGAGTCGGGCGCCATGGGTTACGTCTTTGCCGCAGCCATCGGCGCGGTGACGCTGATTCCCGGCTTCATCGCCTACCCGGTCTGCGGCGTTTTGGTGCAAAGCGGCGTCAGCTATCCGGTGATCGCGGTCTTTATCACCACCCTGCTGATGGTCGGCTTTTTGACCATCCCGATCGAGCGAAAATATTTCGGGCTCAAAGTGAAGCTGATCCGCAACGGGCTGAGCCTGATCGGCGCTGTGATCATCGGTCTGCTCATCGGCTGGATATGGTGAACAGCATGAAAAGGTATCTTTCAGCACATAGATTCGAACTTCTGATGGTGCTACTGTTCGGCGCCGGCGCGAGCGCCTCCTACCTGCTCGATTACCGGCCGGGCATCGAGGTCGCGCAAAAGCACTTTGCACATTTTATCGTGGAAATGCTCTCCTTTCTGCCGCCGCTGTTCATCCTCATCGGGCTGTTCGACATTTGGGTGCCCAAAGAGGTCGTGACCAAGCACATCGGTCAAGAGTCCGGCCTCAAGGGAACCGTCATCGTTATTCTGCTGGCCATGCTGCAGGCCGGGCCGCTCTACGGCGCCTTTCCGGTCGCGCACCTGCTGTGGAAAAAAGGCATCAGCGTTCGCAAC
>FWPV01003014.1_pt1 | contig 39328 bp, 37 predicted proteins | sample 2228371 | NCBI WGS metagenome assembly FWPV01 (sample SAMEA103939776, study PRJEB20133) | metagenome
AATTATTGATGTTTAAGTTACAAAAAAACCAGCCCATACATTTTAGGGGCTGGTTTTTTTACATCACGCGGCAGCGCAAATAAAACAGGGTCTATCTGAGAACACTGCAGTTGGTGCTAACCGATACCAATACTTTCCCAAGGGCGGGGAGGGAGCGTGGATCAAGTGATTTGCCCGTATTTAGAAATGCCACGGAAATATCTCTCGAAGGGTCTGCCCAAGTAACAATATTGATTAGACCGAGGTGCCCAAATGCTTTTCGAGCTTTTATGCCAAACAAAGAGAAAACATTTTCCCCAAGCATGAATCCGGTTGAAAACCGAATAGGGATCATGAGTGTTTGGTCGATGGTTAAAGGGCCAGCGGGGCGGGTGGCCAGTTTCACTGTGCTTGCTTCGAACATTTGATTGCCGTTGTAAACACCACCATCCAGCATCATCTGATAAAAGCGACTCACCTCGTCTGCTGTTCCGTAAATATTCCCTGCGGGAATGCTGGCGTCCATAAAACCGGAGCTGTTGGAAATAGTAGCTATTTTCTCAAATTCAATGTTTAGAGCTCGTTTAGCCAGCACATTGATCGGAAACACCGGTGTTGCACCTGTGCTGTAGTTGAACGCGGCCAGTTCTTGATGCTTTTTTGGGAGACCATAGGTGAGGTATTTCGCACCCAGAGGTTTTGCAATGAATTCTTGCAAAGCGGATTCCACGGATTTACCGGTGATTCTCTTTACCAATTCACCCAGAATGTAACCTCCAACAATGGCGTGATATGCCTGTTGGCTGCCGTCGCCTCGGTTCGTGTAACCGGAGTTAATCAAGTCTATAACACTGTCCCATTTGAAAAGCAAAGAGGGGTGGGGGTTGCTCATGGGTATCTGGGGAACGCCTGCACGATGCGACAATACTTGTGCAATGGTGATGTTTTCTTTTCCATTGCAAGCAAATTCGGGAATGTATTTTCCGATGGTGTCATTGAGTTCAAGTTTCCCTTGCTCGAGTAATTTGTGAATGAGCATAGCGGTAATGGCTTTGGAGGCCGAGAACAGACAAATCGGTGTGTCGGGTGTCATTAATACTTGATCGACATCTTGGTCAGGGTGATTGGGGGGTGGGTTGCCACGAGCGTGTCCGATTGAACGTTTGAGTACAATTTCGCCTTGGCGGCGAATAACCATGGTCATTCCTGGTTGCAAACCGGTTCGGTAAAAGCTTTCAACGCTGCTCCATATGGCTTCGACATTGTCGCGCGTCATGCTGACGTCGTAGGGGCTTGTTTCCGCTTTGGAGTCGATTTGCGTAACTGAACTGACGTTTCTTGGGATGGAAACTACATTAGTTTTTTTAAACATGTTTTGGCTTGTCTCGTTGTTGTAAGTATTTGTGTAACTTACAAGTATCATTCCAAGCCAAAGCCCAGGTCAATTGAGTTTTTAGGGCTGACTCTCTAGCTGCGCTCAGCACGAGCAGTGCTTTTTGTATTTGTTTTACTGAGTGTTCGCATAAATTCTTCAATAGGTTTCACTGTACTTCCCTTGAAAAACAGGAGCGGGGACAGGGTACCGATCAGAGTAATGTGGTCTGTCCCTTCAATACTTTCCACTTTGGATTGATTGCCGGCTGACTGTAATGCTTTGTGAAGTGCATTCGTATTTCGTTCGATACTGACCAAGGTGTCACTTTGGGGCGCCAAGAGCAGTGCGGGGACATTGCGACTCCCCGCGTAGTCAATCGGTTGCGATCTAGGGGGGTAGTCGGGGTGATTGAACACGGGCTGTACATCTGTGTCTTTAATGGGATAAATATTGTAGGCACCAGCCAACCCGATTAATCCTTGGACACTGCTTTGGTGTTCAAGGCCTGCAGCATTGAGCCAGCGAGGATCAAGTGCCAGCATGGCAGCGTTGTAGGCCCCGGCACTGTGACCCATCAAAACATATTGTTGCGCTGGATTCAGATTCTTGTACTCGGGCTTCTGAAGTTCTTTTTTTAGGTGAGCAATACTTTGTGCGCCATCTTCCAAAAAATCAGGATATTGCACTTCAGGGTACAAGCGGTAGTTGGGTACGGCGGTGATGTAGCCCATGGATGCAAGGCGCCTGCCAACAAACTCGTACTCAGATTTGTCGCCCCGATTCCAACTGCCTCCGTAGAAGAAGACGACAACTGGTGTGTGGTTGAAGTCTTTATTGGCATTGTTGGGCAGATACAGATCGTATTTCAGCTTTGGATGCGCACCAAACTCAATGTTTTCTTTTACTTCTGCGGTGTAAATTTTTGACACTGAGTTAACGACTTGAAGCGCTGAACAGCCGCCCAAGAGGATTAGCGGGATGACTTTAAGTGTACGTAGTAGATTCAGTGTTGATTTCATGGGGTGCTACAGTAGTATGCACAGACAGTGCTGATCGTGGGTGATGCTTTATATTAAACAGAATTTGAACGCAGGATAATGACGATGGTAACAATTGACAAGAACAAGCCGGTGTGTGTTACGGGGGCTTCAGGGTATATCGCCAGTTGGATTGTGAAGGATTTGCTCGACAAAGGGTTTTTGGTGCACGCGACTGTGCGTGATTCGAACAAAGCCAGTTCGGTTGAGCATCTTTGGAAACTGGCGGAAGGCTCCAAAGGCACGTTGAAGTTGTTTGATGCCGATTTGATTCAGCCAGGAAGTTTCAAGGCTGCTATTGAGGGATGCGAGTTGGTGATTCATACGGCCTCCCCTTTTGTGATCAAGGGGTTTACAGATCCCAATGAAGCACTAATTCGTCCAGCTGTAGAAGGCACTGAGAATGTCTTGAAATCTTGCAATGAGGTGGACACGGTTCGAAGGGTGGTGTTGACCAGTTCGGTTGCTTCTATTTATGGGGATGCAGTCGAAATTTTGAAAGCACCAGGTGGAATTTTCACGGAACAACTTTGGAACAACACCAGCAGTGAAGGTCATCAACCTTATTCTTACTCAAAAGTGATGGCCGAGCGCAAGGCTTGGGATGTGTGCAAAAGCCAGTCTCGCTGGGACTTGGTAACAATCAATCCAAGTTTGGTGATGGGGCCTTCATTGACCACTCAAACCCAATCAACGAGTATTGATGTAATGCGCGACTTGGGCAGTGGAAGGCAGCGTACAGGTGTACCGATGCTGGAGTTCGGTGTTGTTGACGTTCGCGAGGTGGCGACGGCGCATGTACTGGCTGGTTTTGATTCCAGTGCGGAGGGGCGCTACATTCTGAGTGCGCACACTGCAAGTTTGTTGCAAATGGCAACGATTTTGCGTACGCGTTTCCCGAGGTATCCCCTGCCCACCACGCAGTTGCCCAAGTTTTTGGTAAAACTTGTTGCGCCGATTGCTGCGGGAGTGAGTCGTGAGTTTATTCAGAAGAATGTGGGTTATCACCTGCGTTTCGACAACAGCCGTTCAGTCAATTTGTTGGGTGTGAAATACAGGCCTTTGATTGAAACTTTGTGCGATCACTTTGCCCAAATGATCGATGATGGTTTACTCAAGCGGCGTTAATTGTTGTTGAGATGAGGCCCTGCTCCCACAGATGCAGGGCTTTTTTGCGTTCGTTTTGCCAACGGTACTGCCCCAGTTCTCCGGTGGCTTGTATGACCCGATGACAGGGGATTAAAAAAGCGACCGGGTTCTTGGCGATCGCACTTCCTACAGCACGGCTTGCAGATGGTTTGCCGATTGAGGTGGCAATTTGCTGATAGCTTGCAAGTTGTCCGATGGGCAGGTGGATCAAGGCCTGCCAGACCAGGAGTTGAAATGGTGTGCCGCGCAGGTGCAAACGTAAATCACCGGCTTGATGGCTTGCAGGGTGAAAAATTTGTTCAACGAGTACTTCTGTTTTTGAGTTTGACTCGACAAAAGTTGCCTTTGGATAGAGCCCTGCAATTTCGCCCTTCCACTGAAGATAGGTCAATTCAGCAGTTTCAAACTCAAGGCTGTTGATGCCTTTGGCCGTGAGGCAAACGAATACTTGACCGAAGGGGCTGGGTGCTTGCCCAATTGTGAATACCTGATTCAAGCCTTCATGTTTGATCTCCCCCGGTGTAAGCGCTTCGAACTTCAGCATTAGGTGATGAACTTTACTGCTGCTGGAAAGGCCAAGTTCAGTGGTGGTTTGAAGCACGCTTTTTCCCGAGGAAATCAGTTTGCGTGCATGGTCTTTTTGCAGGCAGTGAAAAAACTGTTTTGGGCTGATTCCCGCCCACTCGGCGAAGGTGCGTTGCAAGTGATACGGCGACGTGTTCAAGTGCTTGGCCAGCATGGCCAATTTGGGTTCAATCCCGGTGTGTTCTGTTGCAAAGTTGCTTGCATGTTGTTCCAGAACTTGAATCGCTTTCGCAATGAGTTTGTATTGCTTGTGGGTTTCAAATTGTGTCACGGCAATGTTCTGAATGGTTATTCACTTTGTCAGTGTGGTTCCTACTGCTTGTTGGGGCAATCTGTTTCTTGCGCAAATTTAAACTTGGGCGCACAGTGGGAATCGAAATTTACTCACAAGTTACATGGATTTTTGCAAGTGCTTTTCTATTTCTTGTGGGTATTGTTCGATTTGTGAATCTAAATGGAGTGTGTCTTAGTATGAGGGGTAACTATTACACACTTTAGATTAGTTATCGCACTATCTATTCAAGAGGCCAATAAGGCCCTGAGGAGACATACATGGCCGGTTTTCTGCCCAAGAATTCCACACTGAAATTCGCCGTTTTATCTGCGCTGATGTCCATGCACGGTTTGTCTGTTGCTGCCGGTGCCTTTGAGGGGCCTGCTGGCATTGAGGGCCGTTGGGCGATGGAAGTGACGGTGGGAGCGTCCATGCGAATGAAAGACGCTGACGAGTCCTTGGTGTTCATCGGCAATGGTGGTAAGGCTTCGAGTGGTACGGTTGACGACGGTAATTTGAATTACAGCAAGGGTGATGTGTTCAACGCCGTGGCCAAGGCTGTGGGTGAACTCGAACTTAAAAAAGACAACTACGGTGTGTTCATTCGCGCCAAAGCCTTCTCAGATTTTCACAACAGAAGCAACAGGGTGCCGCATGGGTCATCCAACAACGGTTTCCGACCCAATGAACCTTTGAATGACAATGGGTTTGACAAAGGTACGAAATTCGAAGACGCACAGTTTCTTGATGCGTACTTCTTTGGAAATTACGAGCCCTTGGGTAAGCCTTTGACCTTGAAAATCGGTAATCAGGTGGTGACATGGGGTGAAGCTTTGTTTGTGTTGGGGGGTGTGAACCAGTATTCCAACTTTGACTCGGCTGCGCTTCGTCGCCCGGGTGCGCAGCTGAAAGAGGTGTTCCTCCCCATTCCCCAGATCTCTGCGAACATTCAGGCGACAGATGAGCTGTCACTGGAAGGTTTTGTTCAGTTGAATCATGAAAAGGTGGTTGCGGATGGTTGCGGTACTTTCTTTTCACAGGCTGATCTGTTGAACTGTAATTTCCAGGGGGCCCCAATCAACCCTGGTATCTTGAGCACCCCTGTGGGTGACATCGATTTCACTGGCTACGATGACCAACAAAGTTTCTCAGGTGGAGGCACAATTACCGCCGGAGGCATTCCGATTGACACAACCTTGTTCTCGGGTCTGGGCCCATTGGCGGGGCTTTTGGGCGGTATCACTGGTTTGCCAGCTGACCTGAGTAGCTTGAATTTCCGGATGGCCCAATTGGCAGATCGCCGGCCCAAAGATTCTGGTCAGATTGGTTTGTCCGGACGCTACTATGCAGGCGAAATTGGCACTGAGTTCGGCGCTTACATTGTGAATTATCACCAGCGTATTCCGAACTTGTCTTTGAAGAAAACACCGTCTGGATATGACGGTTCATTGTTCAACGGGCTTGAGCTTGCGGGTCAAAGTGTTGTTAATCCATTGTCGTATTTCTTTGATTACGGATCAGAGAATATTCAGGTTGCGGGCCTGTCTGCCGCAACCGAGTTGTTTGGTTATTCTGTATTTGGTGAGGTTAGTTACACCAAGGATTTCCCTGCTGCATACAACACAGCTGACTTGTTGAAGGGCGGTGCAACTGGTGATGGGCCTTTGGCGCGCTATGGCGACAATGCGCAGTTCCCGGTTGGTTCGATTTTGCCTGGCTCCAAACCGTTGGATAAAATTCAGGCGCAGATGTCAACGATTGCTTTGTTCCCTCGGCGATTGGGCGCAAGCCAGGTTGCTGTGATTGGCGAGATTGGTGCTCAAATGTGGCGCGGAATTGGCGATCCATTTACCAGTGAGCGCTTTGGTCGTTCACCTGCTTTTGGCGCTGGTGCGCACGCGACGTACAACGGTGGCGACTGTAACTCTGGTGTTAATCCGAACCCGCAAAACTGTGCGGTAGATGGTTATGCGACTGAAACTGCATTTGGCTACCGGATTTTGTCAGTTGCGCAATACCCAGACGCTATTTTCGGTGTCACTTTAGCGCCTCGTATCTTTTTCTCGCACGACTTCAAAGGTTATTCAGCCGACGGTGTTTTCCTCGAAGATCGCATGAATTTGGGTTTGGGTTTGCGGGCGGAGATTCAGTCGGCCAAGTATTTTGCTGAGATGAACTACAGCATGTTCAATGACAAGGCTTATTTTGATCCATTCAAAGACCGGGACTTCCTGTCTTTGGTAGTGGGCGCCAACCTGTAAAAGGTGGAATGACGAGGGTGAGCCATTCAAGGTTTGTTTTTAGGAGAGTATTGAAATGAAATTGATGAAGATCACGCAGTTGGCCGTGTCCCTGTCATTGTTGGGCTCGGCCGCAACAGTGCACGCACAATCGGCTGATTTTTCAAAGTTGGGCACTACTCTGACACCGATCGGTGCAGAGAAGGCGGGTAATGCCGCGGGTACGATTCCAGCGTGGAACGGTGGCTTGAGCAAGCCACCCGCTGGATTTGATCCTGCCAAAGGTTATGTTGATCCATTTGCGGCTGATAAGCCCACTTTGACCATTTCTGCCGCCAATATGGAGCAACACAAAGACAAGTTGGCACCAGGGCAAATGGAGATGATGAAGCGTTACCCCACTTACAAGATCAACGTTTACCCGACTCAGCGAACAGCTGCCTACCGAGCGGACGTTTACAAGTTTGCCAAGGATGAAGCTGCTGGTATCAAACTGGCCGAAGGTGGTAACGGTATTCTGAATTTGAAGAAGTCCAATGTGCCTTTCCCGATTCCGACCGATGGTATTCAGGTGATCTGGAATCATTTGATGCGTGACTTGGGTGGCTCGATTACTCGTTATTCTGCAGACTTCCCAGTTCAAACCAATGGAAGTTTCACTGTGGGAAAGCGTACGGAAACAATTTCCTATGCGTCTTTCATGGCAGATCCCGAACCTAACCGAATCTTCTATTACCTGAATCAAACCACAGCACCTGCGAACGCAGCTGGTGAGGTGGCCTTGGTACACGAGCCGTTAAACCAGGTGCAGGAACCCCGCTTGGCCTGGCAGTACAACCCTGGGCAGCGTCGAGTGATTCGCGCGCCTGAACTGGCGTATGACTCACCCGGTATTGGCGCGGATGGTTTGCGGACCAATGATGACTTCAACGGTTTCAACGGCTCACCAGATCGCTACAACTGGAAGCTGGTCGGTAAGAAAGAAATGTACGTGGCATACAACAATTTCAAGTTGACCAGCAAGGCTTTGAAATATAGCGACATCATCAAGCCGAATCATGTGAACCCCGACCATTTGCGTTACGAGTTGCACCGTGTTTGGGTGGTAGAGGCCACATTGAAGCCCGGCGCTCGTCACATTTACTCCAAGCGCGTGTTCTTTATTGATGAAGATTCATGGGCTGTTCTGCACGCGGACCAGTACGACGCTCGTGGTGGCTTGTGGCGCGTTCGCGAGGTGTATGGTGTTCAGTTATATGATGCACCTGCGTTTGGCCCCGCTGGTGAAGTGATCTACGACTTGCAAGCTCGCCGATATCTGGTCAATGCATTGACCAACGAAGAGAAGCCTGTTGAATTCGGCAAGAAGTACACCACAGCTGACTTTTCGACTGCGGCATTGCGTCGTATGGGTAGGTAATGATGTTTCAGTGTGTTTGGAGCAAGTATGCTCCAGGCACCTGAGGTTTTAAATTTTTTGCAACCCAGAGATATCACTTCTCTGGGTTTTTTAAATTGGAGATGGCATGAGAAAGCCACTGCTGCGCGCAACTTTAGTCGCTTTGAGTTTGTGTGCAAGTCAATTCAGTTATGCATTTAAAGACCCCTTGGATTTACCCGCAATTCAGGCACCAAAGGCTGCGAAGGCTTTGTCGCTCAATGTGACTTCCCAAGGCAGCAATGTGCTGATGGTGGGTGAGCGAGGCATTATTTTGAAGCGTGACTTTGCTGCCGGGGATGCTGCGCAAGGTGTAAAAGACAACGAAGGCAAACTGTGGACCCAAGCCAAGGTGCCGGTGTCAGTCAATTTGACGGGCGTTCAGTTTGTGAATGACAGTTTGGCCTTTGTGGTTGGACACGATGGCGTGGTGCTTAAGTCAACTGATGCTGGTGCAACTTGGACTAAAGTGTTTGATGGCAACAAAGCCAATGAACAAGTGGTTGCTGCCGCGAAGAAGAAAATGGATGACATGCAGAGTCGATTTGACGCTGCAAGTGCGGCTGAACAGGACAAGATGAGTGAAGCCCTGGAGGCAGCAACTTTTGCATTTGAAGATGCTGAAGCGGGCGCCCGGTTTGGCCCGGCCCGCCCCATGCTGGATGTGTGGTTTAAGGATGAAAATACCGGGTGGGTGGTTGGCAGCTACGGACAGATTTTTGAAACCAAAGACAGCGGCGCAACCTGGACCCTGATTGCGAATCGCCTGGATAATCCCGATTTTCGCCATTACAACGGTTTGTATGGCGATGAAACAGGGCTGATGCTGATTTCAGGAGAAGCCGGCCGAGTGTACATTTCCAATGATTTTGGCGCGACTTGGACTCGCTCGGACACGGGTTACAACGGTCATTTTTACGGCACTGCTGTGCTGCGCAATGACGAAGGGCAGCCCATTGTTTTTGCATATGGTTTCGGTGGAAATGTTTACCGCTTGGGTGCGGGTGCGAGTGCTTGGTGGCAGCTACAAAGCCCCAGCAAGGAAAGTTTTGTTCAGGGTTTGACCCTTGGAAGAACTGTTTTGTTTGTGGACCAGAAAGGTCGTTTGGTACGTACCGATGAGTCGGGCACTACGTTGAAAATGGTGAGTGCTGCAGAGGGTAAGCCTGTCACTGGCATGGCTCTTGTCAACAACACTTTGGTATTGAGTGGCCAAAATGGCCCTAGAACCCTTGCGCTGCCACGCTAACTGGAAGAACTGTTATGAGCAATCAAGAAGAATTGGGTAAGGTCGAACGGTTTTTTGAATCGATTTTGTTTGGGCATCGTAAACTGGTGATCGCCGTGTTTGCTGTGTTGTCTGTGTTTTTTGCTTACCACGCGGTTCAGTTAAAGCCTGACGCATCGTTTCAGAAAATGGTGCCTGTAACGCACCCGTTTATTGCAAATTACTTGAATTACGAGAACGAGCTACGCCCGCTGGGTAACGTGCTCCGTATTGCTGTTCACAACAAGAACGGTACTATTTACGAGGCGGAGTTTCTTGAGAAACTTCGCTTGATCACCGACGAGGTTTTTTATATTCCTGGCGTCGATCGCGGTAATTTGAGTTCGATCTGGACGCCCAACGTAATGTGGCGGCAAGTGACCGAAGAAGGGCTGCGGATGGGGCCCGTCATTGGTCAGGGTTTTTCGGGTTCTCCTGAACAAATTGAGGCTGTCAAAGCCAACGTGGAGCGTTCTGGACGTATCGGTTCTCTGGTTTCGAATGATCAGCGTTCTGCAATTATTTTGGCGCCGCTGCTGGAGGTTGATCCCGACACCGGCGAGAAGCTGAGCTATGGCAAGTTGTCAGCGCAGATTGAAGAGGTAGTGCGGGACAAATACCAAAGCGACGATATTTCGATTCACATCACAGGTTTCGCGAAAGTGGTGGGCGATCTGATTGATGGCTCTAAAGACATTGCCGGCTTTTTCGCGATCACGTTCGTACTGACCGTGATCTTGTTGCTGTGGTATTCCCGTTGCTGGAAGAGTACCGCAGCCACTATTTTCTGTTGTTCGCTTGCGGTGATCTGGCATTTGGGCTCGGTAAGCTTGTTGGGATTCGGACTTGATCCCTATTCAATTCTTGTGCCGTTTTTGACGTTTGCAATTGGTGTCAGTCATGCGATTCAGAACGTACGAACAATGGCCTCGGAACGTTTCCATGGCGCTGACAAGATTCAAGCGTCCAAGGCGACTTTCCACTTGTTGTTTATTCCTGGTTCAGTGGCTTTGTTGGCCGATGCAGTTGGATTCTCCACATTGCTGGTCATTGAGATTGGTGTGATTCGCGAATTGGCAATCAGTGCTTCAATTGGCGTGGCAGTGATTATTTTCACCAAGATGTTCTTGTTGCCAGTGTTGATGAGTTACACGGATGTGACTGAACGTGGCTTGAAGCAGGTGGCCAAGCAGGAAGCCAGCAAGCACACAGTGTCACATCTCCTGTCTCGCTTGACTGAAAAGAAGGTGGCATATGGCGTTAGTGCAGCAGCAGCGCTGATTTTGGTGGCGGGTTTGTTTGCATCGGCGGATATTAAAATTGGTGACCTGGACCCTGGAGCACCAGAACTTCGTCCTGATTCACGGTACAACCAGGATGTGAAGTTTCTGGTCGAGAACTACTCCACCAGCTCGGATGTGTTTGTGGTGATGGTAGAAACGCCTGCGGGCGAATGTGGCGCCTACCCGGTGGCCTCAGTGGTAGATCGTTTCCAGTGGGAAATGGAAAACCTGGAAGGAGTAGAAGGCACTGTTTCTCTATTCACTGTGATGAAAAACATTATTGCCGGTTTCAACGGAGGTAATCCGAAGTGGTTGGCTATTTCCCGTGATCGCTTTATTTCAAATGGCGCTCACAAGAATATTCCCACCACTTTGTACAACTCCGAATGTTCAATGACACCCGTGATTCTGTTCTTGTCTGATCACAAAGCCGAGACGCTTGAACGTGTGGTAGCCAAGGTACAGGCTTTCGCTGCCGAGAATGATTCAGCAGATGCCAAGTTCATTCTTGCGGCCGGCAACAGCGGCATTGAAGCGGCAACCAACATTGTTGTGGAGCAGGCGCAGAAAACGATGCTGCTGTTGGTGTATGGCATCGTAGGCGCTCTGGTTTGGTGGGAATTCAAAAGTTTCCGCGTGATGCTGGCGATTATGATTCCCCTGTTCATTACAGAGGTGTTGTGCAAGGTAATCATGGTTCAGTTGAACCTGGGTATCAAGGTTGCAACTTTGCCAGTAATTGCTTTGGGTGTAGGTATCGGGGTTGATTATGGTATTTACATCTACAACCGGCTTGAAAGTTTCCTGGCCAAAGGGTTGAATTTCAAGGATGCTTATTTTGAAACCCTGCGTTCAACCGGTGTCGCCGTTGCGTTGACTGCGGTCACTCTGGCGTTGGGTGTGTTCACCTGGGCATTTTCAGCGATCAAGTTTCAGGCAGACATGGGCTTGCTATTGGCATTCATGTTCCTCTGGAACATGGTCGGAGCCGTGATTTTGATTCCAGCCCTGATTCGTTTGTTTGCGTACGGTGCGGTGAAGAAAAGGTTTGGTCCTTCAGTGGAATCGGCGGCCTGACAATCGGCGTTGTAATGAACTATGGGGCAGCCTTGGGCTGCCCTTTTTTTATGAACACAGGTTTGTGGTAACCTCCACAAATTACCTTTATTTGCCAATATCTGCCATGCAGTTTCCAGCACTTCCCGTGATTCCTCATCCATTGCAGTTCAAGTCGGTCACATTTACCGCCTTGCATCCGGGGCCAAAATTGATCGTGCTGGGAGCGGTCCATGGCAATGAAGTTTCGGGTAGCAAGGCGATCCTGAAAATGATTCAAGAGTTTGAGAGTGGTGAGCGATTGTTGCTGAAAGGACAAGTGACTTTCGTGCCGATCACCAACCCTTTAGCCTATAACCGCAAACAGCGCAATGGCGATAGAAACCTGAACCGCAATTTGACGCCGACCAACAGCCCGGTTGATTTTGAAGACCATGTGGCGAATTGGTTGTGCCCCTTACTGGCCGCACACAACGTGTTGCTGGACATCCACAGTTTTCAGAAAGGAGATGTGCCTTTCGCTTTGTTTGGCCCAAAGAACAACGACAGCGCGCTGGAGTCCTTCAAGCACGAGAGTGCTGAGCGCGGATTGGCCTTGAGACTGGGAGTAAGCCGATTTGTAGACGGCTGGCTGGACACCTATGCCAAAGGTGTTGCTAACCGGGTAGCTCATTTAAAGGCGACAGGTCAATCAGGTGAGGGTTTGAATACAGATCCGCGTTATGGCATGGGTACTACAGAGTGCATGCGTTCCAGTGGTGGGTATGCAGTTACCTTGGAGTGTGGTCAGCACGATGATCCTTTGGGCCCAGATGTGGCTTATCTCGCCATATCCAACACCTTGCTTCATCTGGAATTGATTGAAGGGCCTTCGGTGCCGCCGGTGAAGGAGTATCAACACCTTAGTTTGGTTGAGGTAAACGACAAACAGCATTTTGATGACCAGTTTGTGCGTGCCTGGTCCAGTTTTGATCCCGTACGCAAAGGCGAGTTAATTGGTATTCGTCAGAACGGGGAAGAGGTGAGGGCGAGCCGGGATGGTTTTATTGTTTTCCCAAACACGCTGTCACAGGCTGGTCAGGAATGGTTCTACGTAGCTGTGGCCAATCAATAACCCCAAAGAGGGGGGAACTAAGTAATTTTTCCTAATAAAACGCATCAAATGCCTACAAACAAGTGATTGAAATATATCACTTTCCGGATTGAGTGTAGCGTTCGCTTTTGTTTTAATTGAAGCTCAAAGATAGGGCGTTTAAAAAAAATGAGCGGTGTTCACAACCAAATTTCGGATCAAACAAACCAAGCCATAGCGCTTTTGGGTGGTGCCACCGCTCAGTCATACAATGCTGTGAGTTTGAATGCCTCACCGGTCTCACTTGATTCACGGCAGCTAGACACCGGTTCGCCATTGTCGTATTTGGCCGAAAAGAATGCTCGAAGCGACATCGAAATTGCTTCGCAGTCTTTGGAAAAATTTGTTGCTGATACCCCGGCCCCCTCGCTTGTCGTTCGGCCATCCATCTTGAATGTCGCAGAAGAGTTGAGCGAGAGACCTGATACTCTGCTGGCGACGGATACTCAGAACCCGGAATTGATGTCGCGTTTTGAAGGAGCCTTTCAGGGAGAAGAGAGTGGTGCTGTATTTCAGCAAACTGGCTCCTCTCCTGCTGCATCGTTGAGTGCAGATGACTCCTCCGATGCACTCACCACCAACTCCGCCGGATTTTCGCTGCTTGATTTTATCGAGCAGGCCATTGCGCAGGCAGAAGCCTCCCAACAAGAGTTTGATGAGACTTTCGACGGCAGCCGTCAAGGTGAGTTTCGAGAATTGCTCGTTGATGCCGGAACAGCCTTGGGTTCTGGGGTTCGCGAATTTTTGCAAGAGAATGTTGCTGGTGTGGGGCGCGAACTGGTGTCTTCATCAATCGATGCCATGGGTGTGGAGTTTCTCGATTCGACTGCAGACCCATTGTTGAATGTTGACTACTATGCCAAGTCAGCTGAAGTATTAAACGGTTTGCTGGATTACGCGGCACAGCCTATTGGTTCGATCGCTTTGCCTCAAGTGGGCCCCCTGCTTGCTGATCCACGCGAGGAGTTATCCGCCTATCTCGGCTGAAGCTCTTGCGTTTCTAAAGGCGTAAAAGACCGCTTTTATCCCCCTTCCTAAGGATTTGATTCGTTTTGACATGATTCAGAATGAAGCCTGAACCATGTCAACGGTCAATCCACTCATGAACTACAACAACGAACGAACCCCCGGCGAGTCATCTACCGAGATGATTGAAATCCTGCTTTTTTCCCTGGGTGGTCAGGAAATTTTCGGCTTGAACGTATTCAAGATTCGGGAAGTCACTGAACTGTCGCAGGTCACCCAGATTCCTGGGCAGCAAGGTGCCATGAACGGTGTAATTTCGCTGCGCGGACAGGTGTTGCCTGTGGTCTCGCTTGGAGATGCAATTGGTATGTCCACTGGTGAGCCTAACTCCAAAATGATTATTTCTGAATTTGCTTCCCGTTCGGTGGCTTTCGCGGTAACCGACGTCGACAAAATCATTCGGGTACCCTGGTCTGACGTGAAGCCTCCACAAAAGTATGATTCTGAGGAAGGATCTGTTTTCGGTGTGGTGATGCTCGAAGATGGCAGCCTGGTTTCATTGGTGGATATTGAAAGCGTGTGCCACCGGGTGTTGCCTGAAAAAGATGTGACACCGGTCAGCACTGGCTTCGAGTTGAACAAGGCTGGACCTGTGTTTTTTGTAGATGATTCGATTGTGGCTAGACGAAAAATCAGCGAAGTGTTGGACACCATGGGTTTGAAACACAGCCATGCGGTCAACGGTGTTGAGGCCGAGCAAAAGTTGTTGGCCATTGCTTCCAGTGCCAATCAGAATTCGGAAGAATTGGAAGAGCGGGTTTCTTTGGTGTTGGTGGACGAGGAAATGCCCATCATGGACGGTTGCACCTTGACCAGAAAGCTCAAGGGCGATCCGAGATTCAAGAACATTCCGATCATCATGTACTCGTCTTTAACTTCCGAGGAAAATGCTCGTAGAGGTATTGAAGCTGGCGTGAACATTTATGTGAAAAAGTTTGATTCAACTTCACTTTCTAACGCCATCGGTCAGCTTTTGGCGCACGCTTGATTCCAAGTATTGTGGAAGCGCTACACTTCGATCATTCGAAGTGAGTGCTTTTCTGGATTCCAAGAGTCATGTTTGAGTTAATCGCAAGTGATCTTCGCCTCAAGGGTTACAGCGTTCAAAAGGACGCACTGCCACCTGGTTTGATCTCGGAATTGTTGGATACTTTTACTGCCATGCCTTCTGGGGTATTGAAACCGGCGGGTATTGGGCGCGCGCACGGCCAGCAATCGAATGCAGAGATTCGTCGTGACGAAATTGCGTGGATCGAAAGCACACATGGCGGCGCTGCGGGGCGCTGGCTAGAATTCAGCGCACAGCTACAGCAATACTTGAATCGCACTTTGATGCTGGGCCTGTTTTCCTTTGAATCTCATTTTGCACATTACGCACCGGGTGCTTTTTACAGAACCCATGTTGACGCGTTCAAGGGACAAGCCAATCGGGTCTTGTCGGTGGTGCTGTACCTGAACCCGGAATGGGGCCCGGAAGATGGCGGGGAAATGATCCTGTATTCAGACCAAGGTACACAGGATGTTCTGGAAACTGTTCAGCCACAGGGTGGAACCCTCGCTGTATTTTTAAGTGAAGACTTTCCACATGAAGTGCTGCCCGCCAAGCGCCACCGATATAGTATTGCGGGTTGGTACCGGGTTAATACCTCGAGCACAATGCGCATTGACCCACCTGCCTGAGATGGAGCGGTGGCAGTCCTTCTACCAGCGTAATAATGTTGGTCCAAGCGCTGCGCCCAATACACCGCACAAACCAATACCCAGTGTGTACCAAACAGCGATGAAAGGTGCCGCGGGTTCGGTGCAGGCCAAAGCATAGGCCAAAGCCGCCACTGAGCCAGAAAATAATCCGCAGGCCGTGCCGGCAGAAATCAGCTTGGTTGGTGCAAATCCACGCATGGCCCAAAATGAACCGGCCATCACCGGAAGTGACAGCCCCAAAATGGCCCATGGGCACACCAGCCAGGAGTGTCCCAAGAGTGCGGCGGCTCGTTCAGATGCTGGAGTGCCCAGATAAGAAAGTACCCCCGCCATCAACATCAGCAACACCACTCCAACCACAGCCGATGTGGCCTGTTTGCCAGAGGCGCCCGGTTTCCCGAGGCGAGTGAACAGCCAGCCTGCGGCAATAGTCAGTGTGCTGGCGTATCCAATTTTGATCCAGGGGCCGGGCTCAGAAAACATCTCCGCGGGTATCAATCCCAGAACACCCAATACGATCGCCGCAGCGATCAGGCCACCCACAATACCGGCGGGCACCAGGCGATTGGCTACCGATACCTTGGGAGCAGGGCCAGCCTGGTTTGAAATCATAGTGATCAGTTCATCAGTTTTCATGTTTCACTCCTGACCAAAGCTGCCAGTTGTTTCAATCCCCGGTGTACTTGCACCTTCAAAGCGGCCACAGATACACCGCTGCGTTCCGAGGCCTCAATCATCGACAGCCCTTCAATCTTGGTGAGCAGAATGGCTTGTCTTTGCAGTTCAGGCAGTTGTTCAAGCAATACTCCCAAATCACGTTTCGAGGGCAGTTCCTCCTGCGTGGCAGGGTGTTGGTCCTCAGTCATATCGTCAAGAGAATCGTTCAAATTGTCTCGTCGACCACGTCTACGCCATAAATCCACCAGCTTATGCCGCGCAATTGCAAACACCCAACTGCTCACGGGCAATGTCTCGTCATAGGTGCCACGTTGCATGTGCAAAGCCAACAAGGTCTCTTGCACCAAGTCCTCAACCTCGTCGGGCAGGGCTTGAAGCCTGCGGCTGTAAAAACGACGTAGACGCTGAGCAATTTTCGACAGCGCTTCCCGATAGGCTGCGGAGTCTCCGCCTTGCGCGCGCATCCACAAAGGTTTGAGCGACAGCTCAAAATCATCTTGAGGGTGCACGGTAATGGATTCGCTAGGAAGGGTCATTCGGTTACAAAGGCACGCTTTTAATTGTTTCAAGACACTACCACACTTCAAATGCGGCCAGCGGCGCACAGGGTGGTCATGAACGCCTACTATAATGAGGTCTGTATCAAACACTCGCCAGCATTGGGGGATCAACATGTTGCAATCGATCAAAACACGCGCCGCGGTAGCCTGGGGGCCAGGTCAACCACTATCAATCGAGGAGGTTGATTTGATGCCTCCCCAAAAGGGCGAGGTTCTCGTTCGCATCGTTGCAACAGGTGTTTGCCACACAGACGCTTACACCTTGTCAGGAGACGATCCCGAGGGGATTTTTCCAGCAATTCTGGGCCATGAAGGTGCCGGGATTGTTGAAGCAGTGGGAGAGGGTGTAACAAGCCTGGCGGTGGGTGATCATGTCATTCCGCTGTACACCGCTGAATGCAGGGTATGTAAATTTTGTACTTCAGGTAAAACCAACTTGTGCCAAGCCATCAGGGCCACACAAGGCAAGGGTCTGATGCCCGATGGCACGACGCGGTTTTCCAAAGACGGCAAGCCGATTTATCACTACATGGGTACTTCGACTTTTGCAGAACATACCGTTGTGCCTGAAATTTCACTGGCAAAAATTGACCCCAAAGCCCCATTGGAAAAGGTGTGCCTTCTGGGTTGTGGTGTAACCACGGGCATTGGTGCCGTGCACAACACAGCCAAGGTCAAGGCAGGTGACACTGTGGCTGTGTTTGGATTGGGCGGAATTGGTCTGGCGGCAATTATTGGTGCGGTACAGGCCAAGGCCGGTCGAATTATTGCAATCGACATCAACGCAGACAAGTTTGAGATTGCCAGGAAATTGGGCGCCACTGATTTTGTGAATCCCAAGGACTACAGCAAACCGGTTCAGGAAGTGATTGTGGAAATGACCGATGGCGGTGTGGACTTCTCATTCGAATGTATTGGTAACGTGAATGTGATGAGATCAGCACTGGAGTGCTGCCACAAGGGTTGGGGCGAATCCGTGATCATCGGCGTCGCTGGCGCAGGGCAGGAAATTTCCACCCGTCCCTTCCAGTTGGTGACCGGTCGAGTGTGGCGTGGTAGCGCATTTGGTGGTGTGAAAGGCCGCACAGAACTACCGGGCTATGTGAACCGCTTCATGAACGATGAAATTGATCTGGATACATTTATTACCCACACCATGCCTTTGGAGCGAATCAATGAAGCCTTTGATTTGATGCACGAAGGTAAATCCATTCGCACCGTAATCCATTTTTAATATGAAATTACTCAGTAGCGTTCAATGCTTTGGCGGTCTGCAAAACCAGTATGAACATGTGTCAGAGGCGCTGAACTGCACCATGCAGTTCAGTGTTTACTTGCCACCCCAAACCCAGACAGGACAGCGGGTACCGGTGGCGTACTGGTTGTCGGGTTTGACATGTACTGATCAAAACTTTGCCACCAAGGCCGGTGCCCAACGAGTGGCGGCTGAATTGGGCATTGCTGTGGTGATGCCCGACACCAGCCCGCGTGGAGAAGGCGTGCCCGATGACGCTGACAAAGCCTATGATTTTGGATTGGGTGCCGGGTTTTATGTGGATGCGACCGAAGTGCCATGGCGGTCACATTACAACATGTACAGCTACGTAGTGGATGAGTTGCCAGCCCTGATTGAAGAGGGTTTGCCGGTCAGTAAACGGAAATCTGTATTCGGCCATTCGATGGGTGGGCATGGCGCGCTCACTATTGCATTGAATAATCCGGCTCGCTATGAGTCTGTCAGTGCTTTCTCCCCCATAGTGAGTCCAATCCAGTGCCCTTGGGGGCAGAAAGCGTTGAGCCTCTATTTGGGCGAAAACTCAGTTGCCTGGCAGCGCCATGACACGGTGGCATTGATTCGCGCAGGTGCCGAACAACTTCCAATGCTGATTGATCAAGGATTAGCCGATAATTTTCTTGCTTCGCAATTAAAAACTGAATTGCTGGAGGCTGCTTTAAAGGAAACAGGCTATCAGGCCGAAGTTCGTTACCAAGCCGGATACGACCACAGCTACTATTTTATTGCTACCTTCATTGAAGACCATTTACGTTTCCATGCGCGGTATCTGAAATAAGCCACTCGCGCGTTGTTGAAACCATATAAAAACAGGATGAGATTCAGATGAGCAAATCACTGAGGTTGTCAGAAAAATGGTTTCGTCGCGGCTTGTGGCTGGTGGCCGTGGTTTTCGCATGGTTCTTGATTGGTTTGGGTGGCACGCTTGTGGGCGACTTGCCTCAAATTGAACAAACCCAAACGCTCGAAGATTTCATGGATCCAATCGAGTTGAAAACAGTTCGGGAGCAAATCCGAAAAACGGAACTGAATGAGCGCGAGGTGAGTGATGCTTTGGAGCAGTCCAGGTTAAAACACAGTGCTGCCGAAGCTGACACCGATTCCGAACGTGAGAAGTTCATGGCGTGGGTAGCCACCCGCAAGGCCACAGCACTTCCTGATCAAGACAAGGAACTGATCGCAAGAACCGAGCGAGTTGACAATCTTCAGGCCCTGGAGCGAGTGGCCCTTGCTCAGTTGGAGATGCAGCAAAAGTTACTGTTGGATGCCCAACAGGCCAATCGAAAAGCACAATTGCGTTTGAATGAATTGGAGCGTGCTGCACAAGGCGAATACACCAGTGCTATTCAAAGCCAGGAATTGCGGGTGTTTGGCTACCGCCTTGCTTTGACGTTGCCTTTGCTGCTGGTGGCTGGCTGGCTATATAAAACCAGGCGCCAAAGCACTTACTGGCCCTTCGTATGGGGATTCATCTATTTCGCCTTGTTTGTGTTTTTCGTTGAGTTGGTGCCCTACCTGCCCAGTTATGGGGGGTACATTCGCTACATCGTTGGCATTGTGATTACCGTACTGGTGGGCCGTCAGGCAATTCTTGCCCTGAACCGTTACCTTGAACAGCAACGATTGGCCGAGGCGCAACCTGAAATAAAGCGACGAGAAGTTCTGGATTACGACACCGCACTTGCACGTTTGCTCAAAGGCATTTGCCCGGGCTGTGAACGCACGGTTGATTTGAAAGACACGAGCATTGATTTTTGTCCACATTGTGGAATAGGTCTTCACGACAAGTGCGCAAGCTGTGGCTCTCGCAAAAGCACTTTTTCAAAGTATTGCCACGCCTGCGGTACCAGTGCTCGTTTGCCAGAACCACCAGAGCAAGCAGTACAGCCCTAGTCGATTGCGGGATATTTCAGGGCATTTTTCACCAGTTTTTTTTGGGCTGCATCAATTGGGTCGATGTGTAACTGATTGCATATTTGCAGCAGGTATAGCAGCACATCTGCCACTTCCTCCTTGACTTCATCCAGCTTCTTGCCTTGGATGCGCCGCGATTCTTCCTCGGTGAGCCATTGGAAGTGTTCCAGCAATTCAGCCACCTCGACTGACAACGCCATACTGAGATTCTTTGGGGAATGGAATTTTTCCCAACGCCGCGCATCGGAAAATTCGATCAATTGTCGTTGAAGTGCTTCAAGGCTGTTTTTGCTCATGCCCTGAGATTATCAAAAAAAACGCCAGCTTGTGGCTGGCGTTTTTCATTTACGCGTTCAATGATGGGTAATCAATGTAGCCTTCTGGCCCGGGAGCATAATAAGTTTGCGGGTTACCCTCCGCCAAGGGCGCGTTCAGTTTCAGGCGCTGTACAAGGTCAGGGTTAGAGATATAGGCCCGACCAAAAGATACTGCATCGGCCCATCCAGTTTCCAGTGCATTGATTGCCATTTCACGGGTGTAGCCGTTGTTAACAATGTAGGTGCCTTTGAATGTTTTGCGAGCCCACGCATAATCGAAGCCGGGAACATTGCGATCTCCGCCTGTCGAGCCTTCGATCATGTGGATGAAGCCGATTCCACGCTGGTTCAATTGCTCGATCAGATAGCCAAACACAGCTTGAGGATTGTTGTCGCTCAGATCGTTAAACGGTGTAACCGGGGACAAACGAATGCCCACCTTGCCCGCACCGATTTCCGCGATCACAGCATCCACCACCTCAAGGGCGAAGCGCGCGCGGTTTTCAAAAGAGCCGCCATATTGATCCGTGCGTTTGTTGGCGCCGTCACGTAAAAACTGGTCGATCAAATAACCATTGGCACCATGAATTTCCACACCATCAAAGCCTGCTTTGATGGCGTTGGCTGCACCTTGACGATACTCGTTCACCACCACTTTGATTTCTTCAGCGGTCAGTTCATGAGGCACTGGCACGTCCACTTTCCCATTGTGGGTGTAGGCAACCACATTGGGTTTTATTGCAGAAGGAGCAATGGGGCTCAAACCACCTGTGAGGTCGGGGTGAGTAATTCGGCCCACATGCCAAATCTGGGCAATAATTTTGCTGCCAGCGGCATGAACAGCCTCGGTGATCGGTTTCCAGCCCTGCACTTGGGCTTCGGAATAGATCCCCGGCGTGGCCATGTAACCTTTCCCTGCTGGTGAAACTTGTGTGCCTTCGCTGATGATCAGACCAGCATTCGCACGTTGCTTGTAATATTCAATATTCATGTCGCTGCCAGGAATATCTCCCGCCGCTTCGTCTGAACGGCAGCGTGTCAATGGCGCCATAACAACGCGGTTTTTTACCTCAATGCTGCCAATTTTTCCAGGCTGAAACAGTTTTAAATCATCCACGTTGGCAATTTGTTCATTCACATGTGGGGTGGGTGAATTCATCTGTCGGTACTCCTCTTGTGTTGCAGTGCAATGTTGCACATTATGCGTATTCAAAGCCCATAGATCTACGGAACAGTTGTTATAGTATTTATTCCTCACAGGAATAGATAAGGGAGTCAACAAATGGATCGATTAAGGCTGATGGAAACATTTGTGAGGGTTGTTGAAACGGGCAATTTCTCGGCGGTGGCCCGGCAAGCCCACACCACACAGTCGGCCATCAGCAAACAGGTACAGGCCTTGGAGGCCGATGTTGGTGTGTTGTTGTTGGTGCGATCCACCCGCAGCCATTCATTGACAGAGGCGGGGCGCCTTTATTACCAGCGTTGTCGACAGGTACTCGATACCCTGGAAGAGGCCCGCAGCGAAGTACATCGCGCTGAACACGAGGTCAGTGGCCTGCTGAGAGTGGCTGCACCTGTCGCATTTGGTCGAATTCACATTGTGCCCCGGCTCGCCGCATTTTATGAGCGATATCCGAAAATGCGAATTGACCTTCAACTCGACGACAGTTTTGTTGACCTTGTGGCTGCAGGTATCGATGTGGCTTTTCGTGTAGGCGAACTAAAAGACAGTCGACTAATTGCAAGGCGTATAGGCTCAGTGGCCAGGGCAGTGATCGTGTCTGCAGCTTATTTGGCACGCCATGGTACCCCTCAAAAACCTGATGATTTGAGTGCTCACAACTGTCTGCTCTATACGGGCATCGACAACTTCAATGAATGGACTTTTTACGGCAGTAAAGACAAGGCGATTACGGTTCGTGTGGGCAGTAACTTTCAATCCAACAGTTCAGAGGCAATTCGGCAAGGTGTTCTTGAAGGGCTGGGAATATGTTATTCACCCACCTGGATTTATGGTCGTGATATTCGGGAGGGCAGTGTCAATACGATTTTGAACAACTACAAGCCCAGTACTTTGCCACTGAATGTGGTGTATCAACCCGAGCGTCGCCCGTCGATCAAAATTAGTAGTTTTGTGGATTTTTTTACAGAGGCGTTCAACCAAGACCCTGATTTGTCGGCTGTGATTCGTTCCTATAAAGCTTAAGTAGGCCTTCCACGGCCAGCAAACTGAGCGCAAGCCAAATGGCAATGTAAGTGGGCCATTCTTGCTTGGCGATTGATTCCCCGATCAAAAACGCGACAATGACCAGCAGCACTGGCTCTACGTAGCCCAGCAAGCCAAACAGACTGAATGGCAACATTCGACTCGACAGAATGTAAGCAATCAGGGCAGAGGCGCTCAACACGCCTAGCAGAACGATCAGCAAAGGAAGCTGAAGCTGCAACCCAGTCATTTGGGCCAATCCACCGCCAGTCAGGGCAAAGTAGAGCGCCAGTGGGGTCATCAGCAGCATGTCAAACCACAGTCCACCCAAGTTGTCGATTTTGAATTTAGACCGCAACACAAAGTAATAGGGATAGCCCAGGCACACCAAAAGGGAAGTCCACGCAAATCCTCCCGCCTGGATAACCGCATTTGTAACGCCAAGTAATGCCAGCAATACTGCCAATTTTTGTAATTGACTGAGTTTGTCTTTGTAATGCAGACGGCCGATCAAAACCATCACCAAGGGCATCATGAAATAGCCCAACGAAACATTCATCGCATGGCCATGTAGCGGTGCCCATAGGAACAGCCAAAGTTGTATGCCCAGAAGCAGGGACGATGCAGGCAAGGCCAGATAAAGCTTCCACTCGGTTTTCAGGCGCAGCACAATTGATTTGATCAAACCCCAGTCATTGGTAAAGATCAAGAACAGTGTCATCACAGGCAGGGTCAGCAGCATTCTCCAGCCGTAAATTTCCTCTCCGTTCAACGGTTCAAGCAGGGTGGTGTAGTAGTACATGCTGCCAAACAGCACTGAAGCCAAAACAGAGAGAAAAATGCCTTTTTGCATGATTTCCTGGGGTGGTGCCTTTTAAGTGTGGTGAAAAGTAAACAATTGTGAAATCAAAAAAATAACCAGAATTCTGGTTTTGTCTAGTTCGCAAAATAGACATTCAAGTAGTTTTTTGCGCTGCAACAATTGTATGCGGAAATTGTTAAAAAAAGGAATTTGTACAAAGTAGCATTGTGATCAAATTTGTTCATCTGGAGATTAAAAAATTGACCGCAAATCGACATTACATTTTCTGGATCTAAGTTGCCATATTCATTAATATTCGCAGGTCCAAAAACACAGGCAATCACAGCAATAGTTTTTGGCGATCAACCAGGTACGCTCAGGTGAGCGTCGTTCGTTAGCAAGGAAACCTTGCATTGCAGTGTGCATTCACTGGTCTGGAGACCCGCGTTTGGCAAGCTGAACAGGTGTGTTGGATCATGAAAATCTATTTGTGTTTGTTGGTGTTACTCAGTGTAGTTGTCGCATTGCTGCTTCGACTCATGGATCTTAGCTGGCCATTGTCTCTCATCGGAGGCTTGTTGGCTTTTAGCGGGTCCACAATTTTGCTCTTGGGTTGCAGTGTTCAGCGTTTGCTCTCCGATCAAGGTGAGAACGCAGAGGGCAAAAACTTTTTCAGTCTGATTCTGAAAGGCAAGTCTTCAAAATCTGAATGATTTTTTGAGGGTAAGGCCATATTGACCGAGTGTTAAATATGTGCAATTTTCTATGAGCGTACTTAGATGGTGCGGCGATGTTTTTATCGCGGTTACATCGAGCCCACGCTTGCCTTACCCATAGAATCAGGAGACAAAATGAAGAAGCTAAATAAATTTTTGTCCTGCGCAGCCTTTGCCTCAGCCAGCCTGGCCATGGGCGGGAGCGCAATCGCAGCAGCGCCCAATCTTAACGCAACAGCCGTTCTATCCAAGTTGGAAAATCCTTGGGACATGGCATTTTTGCCCGATGGTGCCATGTTCTTTACCGAGAAATGTCACGGACTTTCCGTTCGCCTGCCCTCTGGGACAGTGAATAAACTGGTGGGAATGAAAGATGCCAAAGGATACGCCGACTCTATGCCAGATTTGTTCTGCGATGGTCAGGCGGGGATGAATGGCGTGGCTGTGGACCCCGATTTTTCGAAAAACAGATACGTGTATGTATATTCCACGTCCAGCAAATCCAATCCCCAAACCAACCGGGTGATTCGTTTGAAAGTGAATGCTGATTTAAGCAAAACTTCGGACAGAACCGATATCGTGGATGACATTCCCTACAAAACAGCTGCGAGCGATCATCCCTTCGGTTCATCTGGTGCACACAATGGCGGAAGGATCCGCTTCAATTCTGGTGATGGTTTTCTGTACGTGACCACTGGTGACACACACAATGGTGCTGTGCCGCAAAGCCCCACCAAGATGGGCGGTAAGGTGTTACGAATTGATCGTGATGGCAAAGCGGCTGCCGGCAACAAGCCGCCCAAGGGTTTTGATGCACGCGTTTTCACCTACGGCCACCGCAATCCCCAAGGTATCGCATTCCGTCCGGGTACAAACCAGCCGGTGACTGCAGAGAATGGACCTTGGCATTCCGATGAGGTGACTGTACTGAGCAATGGCGGAAACGCAGGCTGGGATCCCCGGCCAAACGTAGGCGGTCGTGGTGACTGCCCCGACGCCTACTGCGGCTACAGTCCTAACCAGATGGGCGCCATGGAACCAGTCAAGCGTGCGGCATTCATGCCGATGACAGACACCAAAACCTACCCCAAAGCCATGAAGCCGGCCTGGAACAATGAAAATCTGTCCCAAGGCATGTCCTCGGGTGTTTTCCTGACCGGTAAGCAATGGAAAGACTGGGATGGGAAAATGGCAGTGGGCTACATGGGGATCGGTATCCACGGTACTCCAGTCGGAAATCGCATCGACTTGCTGGATATCAGCAAAGACGGATTGACAGCCAAGCGCACAGTCATGCCTTTGCCCATGCCCGCGGGTCGATTCCGTTCGGTGGTGCAGGGTCACGATGGAAATTTGTATGTAGCCACTGACGAGGGTGAAATCTATCAGATCAAACCCAACTGAGTTTTTTGAGTTCGGATGCCAACGCCGTGCTGCCTGACTGGGTGGCACGGTCCTAGTGAGGAAGTATTCATGACGAAGTATGTAGCCTTGCTTGTTGCTGGTTGTTCAATGCTGACGGCGTTTGGCAATGCGGTGGCAAGCCCTGAAATGGTCAGAAGTTACAACTGTACGGCCTGTCATGCCGAGGACAAAAAGAAGTATGGCCCTACCTATCAACAAGTGGCCTTGAAATACGCCGATGAGGCAGGAGCTGCTGAAAAGTTGGCCAAAAAAATTCAAACAGGCGGAGCTGGGGTGTGGGGCAACACGCCTATGCCCGCTCAACCGCGTGTGACGGATGAGGATGCACTGGCGATTGCCCGGTATATTTTGTCGGTGAAATGAAAAGAAAAAGGCTACCTTCGAAGGTAGCCTTTCTTTTATTTGGTGGAGCCGGCGGGAATTTCCCGGCCCACGCCTTGCAGGGCGTGGGCGTTCGCCCGGCACGGCCCCAAACTGTTGGGGCCGTGAAATCACCTGGCTCACCCCGCGCCGCTTGCATCCGCGGCTTCAATTTCCACAAATCCTTCAACTCAAAACAGAAAAGGCCGCCACAAGGGCAGCCTTTTCTATTTTGTTTGGTGGAGCCGGCGGGAATTGAACCCGCGTCCGCAAATCCTCCACTACCAGTTCTACGTGTGTAGTCGTCTTCTTTGTAGTTAACGGCTACTGACGAAAAGCGACATTCTTCAGCATCCGCGATCCACCTAATTTAACTTACCAGCCGGCAGCATTCCGGTAAGCGGTCCGATGTAGATGATCCCACTGCGGGTTTGACCCCGCCCAGCCCATCGGCGAGCTGGTGTAGGAAGTCCAAACTAAACTGGCTTAAGCGGCCAGTTTGAGTTCGGGGCTAAACGAAGAGTCGTTTGCGTTTAAAGTTTTTCAGATGGATTTACGAGGTAACTGATCCTCGACACGCCCCAATAGCTTTGCAATCCACGTCGAAACCAGATCGACCCCATTGGAAAGTTAATTGTAACACTCTTGAGGTGGGGGCTCACATTCTAATTTCAAGCCATTTGGCCAAATCGTGGGCCGTTTTCACTATCGCATCAGCACCCCATTGCTCAATTGGACTCGCAATGTAGCCATATTCAACTGCCACAGTGGCCATACCTGCCTCCCGGCCTGCGATCACATCCCGTTCATCATCGCCAATCATTACGCAGTGCTCGGTGGGCAGGCGCATTTCACCTGCTGCCATGAAGCAGGGCAGTGGGGAGGGTTTTGGCTTTTCGGCGGTGTCACCACCAATCAATACGCTGCACCCCTGCGTCAAGCCCAGTTCATGCACCAATTTTTCTGCCAAATAATACGGCTTGTTGGTGACAATACCCCATTGCGCCCCCCGCGCCTTGATTTCATTCAGCAAAGGGAGAATTCCGCTGTAAACGGCGCTCTCGCGGGCGATTCTGGCCTCGTAACGTTCAAGAAACTCCGCACGCATCGCCGGAAATTCCGGGTAGTGCATTTCAAGTCCGAAGCCTGCTTTCAACAAAGCGCGAGCGCCCCCCGAGGCCAGGTGCTCCATGGCGCGATAAGGTGTAATGTCCACGCCCCTGTCGCTTTGCATGTCTTGAATGGTGCCGCACAGGTCTGGCGCCGTGTCTACGAGGGTGCCGTCCAGGTCGAAGAGAATTCCTTGCAAGGGCATTCAATTACTCCTCAGGCGGATTTGCGGCAGGCCACCATGTAGTTCACGTCGGTGTCACGGGCCAGTCTGTAAACTTTGGTCAGCGGGTTATAAACCAGGCCAATGATTTCGGCGAACTCCAGCTTGGATTGGCGTGCATATTGAGCCAATTCAGAAGGTTTGATGAATTTTTTGTATTCGTGTGTTCCCTTGGGCAGCAGGTTCAGCACGTACTCCGCGCCAACAATCGCAAAAACAAAGCTTTTCGGGTTGCGATTGATGGTTGAGAAAAACAGCCACCCGCCCGGTTTACAAAGGTCTGCACAGGCCTGAATGGTTTGAGCCGGATCGGGCACATGTTCCAGCATTTCAAGGCAGGTCACTACATCGAAGGTACCTTGCTCTTCAGTGGCCAATTGCTCAGCCGAAACAAATCGATAATTGACATTGTTCACGCCTGTTTCAAGCTTGTGAAGTTCAGCCACTTTCAGCGATTTGTCTGCCAGGTCTATGCCCAAAACATCTGCGCCGCGGCGGGCCATGCTTTCAGCCAGAATGCCACCACCACAGCCCACATCCAACACGCGTTTGCCTTTCAGGCCAACGCGTTCGTCGATCCAGTTCAATCGAAGGGGGTTGATTTCGTGCAATGGCCGGAATTCACTGTTCGGGTCCCACCATTTGCTGGCCAGGGCTGAAAATTTAGCCAGTTCTGCATGGTCTACGTTGTTGGATTCGATACTGCTCATGCTCATCTTCCTTGGTAAACGCTCGTGGTGCGTATTCAACAGCCAGTAGTTTAACCGAAGGCGGAAACAAAAAAGCCCGGCTAGGCCGGGCTTTTTTGATCAGAACCAGAGGTTGGGAATTACTTCACAACTTTCTGTGTTGCGTTGAATTCAATTTCAACGCGACGGTTCTTGGCACGACCTTCTTTGGTCTTGTTGTCAGCCACTGGCTGGCTTTCGCCCATGCCCTTGATCTGAATACGGTCAGCTGCTACGCCTTTGCTTACCATGTAGTCCTTCACAGCCTGAGCACGACGCTCGGACAGCTTCTGGTTGTAAGCGTCGGAACCGATGGAGTCGGTGTGGCCGATTGCAATTACGCTGTTCAGGTCAACCTGACCCAACTTGGCGATTTCGGAATCAATGCGGTCCTTGCCGCCTTGCTTCAAAGTGGCCTTGTCGAAGTCGAAGTAGGCATCAGCTTCCAGGCTTACTTTTGTAATCACTGGGGTTGGTGCAGGTGCAGGCTCAGGAGCAGGTGCTGGTGCAGCAACTGGTGCTGGTGCTGGCTTCTTGGGGATCAAGTCAGGATCGCATTCCTGAATTGCCAAAGCGGCTGTGAAGTAGCTGGTGCGGATGCACTCGCCGGAGCCGTCTTTAACAACCTTGCCGCTGCCATCCACTACATAGCCTGACAGGCCTTCACCTTTGTCTGTTGTGTGGGCCATAGCGGCTGTAGACGCTGTACCAATGGCCATTGCCATCAGAACTTGCGTGAGAGTCGACATTTTTTTCATTGTTGCTCCTTGGGTTAAATAGGGGTTCAAGCTGGTTGATAGTTTACAGTAGAGGCTGTCATAGTTATCACCCTCTCAACCAACTTTCTCGACACGAGTCTGCCACACTCGTTGGGTTTTTCGCATGATTTCCCCGACTAATTGTGCCCTTTTGCCCACAAGTTGTTGCGATTGCACAACTTGAACGCCCGCTACCCAAACATGCTTCACATCCCTGGAAGCCCCGCTGTAAGCCAGTTTCGAGACCAGATTGTGGTTGGGTAACTGGTGAGCAGCCTCTCCAATTGCGATTGTGATCAGGTCTGCCTGCAGGCCAGGTGCAATACGGCCGATCAGGTGGTCTGCGCCCAGGGCTTTGGCCGCGTTGCAGGTCATGCTTTTCAGTAACTCACCTGCACTGAAGGCAGTGGCATCGCCACTTGCACCCTTGCACAGCAGGGAGGCCAATCGACCTTCCTCCCACAGGTCCAGCTTGTTGTTGCTGGCGGCACCATCGGTACCAATTACCACATTGACGCCTGTTTTAAGCGCCGCAGCCACGGGGGCAATGCCGCTGGCGAGTTTCAGGTTCGATGCGGGGCAATGCACCAACGTTGCACCTTTCGCCGCCATTGCCTGCAACTCATGCTCGTTCAGATGCACTCCGTGAACCGCCAGCAGGCGTTCGTTAATCAGACCGAGTTGTTCAAACCTGGCAAACGGCCGTATGCCGTCCCGGCTTTCCGCATCACTGACTTCACTCGCGGTCTCATGCAAATGGCAGTGAACGGGCAGGTCCAGCTCTTCGGCCAGCATCGCCATATGCCGAAAGGTGTCATCACTCACTGTGTAAGGAGCATGCGGAGCGATGGTCCAATGTACGGTGGGCTCAAGCTTGAATTTGTCGCGTGCAGCTATCCCCAGTTCGATGTATTGCTTGGCCTCTGCTGCGTAGCGGGTCGGGAATTCGATCACGGTGATGCCTGCAAATACGCGTGAACCCACGTCCAGCGCCGCTTGAACAACCTGGTCGGGGTAAAAATACATGTCGTTGAAAGTGGTTATTCCGCCTTGAAGCATCTCAGCGGCGGCCAGCACTGTTCCGTCATACACAAACTCGGCATCAGCCAATTCACCCTCAAGGGGCCAAATCCGGGTTTGTAACCAGTCATGCAAGGCCAAATCGTCAGCGGCACCACGCAGCAAATTCATGGCGGCGTGGGTGTGGCAATTGATCAAGCCTGGCATCAGTACCTGCCCCGGTAGATCAACCCTTTCCGCGCCTGGATGCGCCAGCAGCATTTCCTCGCGTGGGCCAATGGCCTGAATTAGGTCTTGGTTAATCAAAACCGCCTGGTTTTCAAGTACTTCAGTGGTGTGGTTCAGGCACAGGAGCCATTGGGGGGTCAGCAGTTGCATGGGCAGGGTCACTAGATGATTTGGAACGCACCATTGCGCCCAGTTTCAGCGATTTTGGCTGATACAATCGAAAGCTTGCAAGTGTAGCGCCAGGGATGTGACGCAGCCGTGAATGGCAGCGTCCCAGATTGTTATTCCTTCAGTCAAATAATTCAACACAAGAAGAAACATGGATTCATTCGCAAAAGAAACGCTCCCGATCAGCCTTGAAGAGGAGATGCGCAGGTCTTACCTCGACTATGCCATGAGCGTAATCGTGGGGCGAGCCCTGCCGGATGTGCGTGACGGCCTGAAGCCGGTACACCGCCGTGTGCTGTTTGCAATGCATGAGTTGAACAACGACTGGAATCGAGCCTACAAGAAATCTGCCCGTATTGTGGGTGACGTAATCGGTAAGTACCACCCCCACGGTGATTCTGCGGTTTACGACACCATTGTGCGTATGGCACAAGATTTTTCATTGCGCTACATGCTGGTTGATGGTCAAGGTAACTTCGGTTCAATCGATGGTGATAACGCGGCAGCCATGCGTTACACCGAAATTCGCCTCGCCAAAATTGCCCAGGAAATGCTGCTGGACATCGACAAGGAAACTGTCGATTTCGGGCCAAACTACGATGGCAGCGAGCGCGAGCCCAAAGTGTTGCCTGCGCGCTTACCGAATTTGCTGGTCAATGGTTCGTCAGGCATCGCTGTGGGCATGGCCACCAACATGCCCCCCCATAACCTGAAAGAAGTGGTTGCTGCCTGCCTTTATGCGATTGATGCTCCGGAGTGCACGGTTGATGACCTAATCGAGTTGATTCCTGCGCCAGATTTCCCCACCGCGGGCATTATTTATGGCATTCAAGGCGTGCGCGAAGGCTATCGAACCGGCCGCGGCCGTGTGGTCATGCGGGCGAAAACCCATTTTGAAGATCTGGACAAGGGTAACCGCCAATCCATCATCGTCGATGAGCTGCCTTATCAGGTGAACAAGAAATCACTGCTTGAGCGGATTGCCGAGCTGGTGTCAGAAAAGAAGATTGAAGGTATTTCTGACATCCGTGACGAGTCCGACAAAGATGGTATTCGCGTCGTGATCGAATTGAAGCGTGGCGAGGTGCCCGAGGTTATTTTGAATAACCTCTACAAGAACACCCAGCTTCAGGACACCTTCGGTATCAACATGGTCGCGCTGGTCGATGGCCAGCCCCGTTTGTTGAACTTGCGCGACCTTATTTTCTATTTCCTGCGCCATCGTCGAGAGGTCATCACCCGCCGCACCGTGTTTGAATTGCGCAAAGCCCGCGATCGCGGCCACGTCTTGGAAGGCTTGGCTGTGGCTTTGGCCAATATTGACGAATTCATCGCAATCATCAAGGCGGCGCCTACACCGCCCGTGGCGAAAGCCGATTTGGTTGCGAAAAGCTGGGATTCCTCCATCGTTCGCGAAATGCTGTCGCGCACTGAACTGGGCGATTCGGGTGGTGCGAAAGCGTTCCGCCCAGAAGGTTTGCCGGCACGCCTGGGATTGCAAGACGATGGCATGTACCGCTTGAGCGAAGTGCAGGCGCAGGAAATTTTGAACATGCGCTTGCAGCGCTTGACGGGCCTTGAGCAAGACAAAATTTTGAATGAGTACAAGGAGGTAATTGATCAAATCGCCGACCTGCTCGATATTTTGTCCAAGCCTGAGCGTATCAACCAGATTATCAAGGATGAACTGACGTCGATTGGCAACGAGTTTGCCGATGAGCGTCGTTCGATGATCGAATTCAATGCCACTGAACTGGGCACGGAAGACCTGATCACCCCGCAGGACATGGTGGTAACTCTGTCTCATTCTGGTTATATCAAGAGCCAGCCATTGACTGAATACCGAGCCCAAAAGCGCGGCGGACGCGGAAAACAGGCTGCCACCACGAAGGACGACGATTGGATTGACTACCTGTTCGTGGCCAACACCCACGACACAATTTTGTACTTCAGTAACGCCGGTCGAGTGTATTGGCTCAAGGTGTATGAAGTGCCTCAAGGCTCGCGCACTTCACGTGGTCGCCCCATCATCAATATGTTCCCCTTGGCAGAGGGTGAAAAAATCACCGCAGTGTTGCCGGTTAAAAGCTTTGAAGACGAAGACAAATACGTGTTCATGGCCACCAGCCTGGGTACTGTGAAAAAGTCAAAGCTAAGCGATTTTTCAAGGCCCATGAAGCGCGGCATTATTGCCGTGAATCTGGATGAAGGTGACTTCCTGATCGGTGCAGCCATGACCAACGGCACCAACGATGTCATGTTGTTCAGCGATTCCGGCAAGGCGGTTCGTTTCGATGAAAATGATGTGCGCGCCATGGGTCGCAATGCACGCGGTGTTCGCGGCATGAACCTTGAAGAAGGGCAGCGAGTCATTGCCATGCTGGTGGCAGAAAGTGAGCAGCAATCAGTGCTCACCGCCACCGAGAACGGTTTTGGAAAGCGCACGCCAGTTTCTGAGTACACCCGACATGGTCGTGGTACCAAAGGCATGATCGCGATTCAAACTTCTGAGCGCAATGGCAAAGTTGTCTCTGCAGTGCTGGTGAACCCAACGGATGAAATCATGTTGATCACCACCGGTGGTGTGCTGGTTCGAACTCGTGTCTCGGAAATTCGTGAAATGGGTCGCGCAACACAGGGCGTGACCTTGATCAGCGTGGACGAGGGCACATGGTTGTCTGGCTTGCAGCGGATCGTAGAATCAGATGCTGAGGATCTTGGTGAGGTAGAAGAGGGGGATTCTCCCGACGCGCCCACTGCCACAGAAGAGTAATAAACGGTTGATTGCACAGGGCGAGCATGTCTAGAGTTTGGAATTTTTCAGCAGGTCCGGCAGCCTTGCCTGAGTCGGTCTTGCGTCGGGCTGCCGAAGAAATGCTGGATTGGCAGGGCAAGGGTTTGTCTGTAATGGAGATGAGCCATCGCAGCCCTGAATACACCCGCATTTTCGAGAAAACCCGCGATGACTTTCGCAAGCTGTTGAATGTGCCTGATACGCACGACGTGCTGTTCATGCAGGGTGGGGCTGTGGGCATGAATGCAATCGTGCCCATGAATTTGCTTCAAGGGTTTGAGCAAGCCGCATTCGTCAATACAGGTGCTTGGTCGAAAAAGACCACCAAGGAATTTTCGAAGTATGGACTGGCCCGTGTGGTGCTCGACAACGCGAACGCCCTGGCCGACACCGCAGCGGCGTGTTACGTACCCGAGTGCGCGTCCTTACTCGACCGTGTGAATGGTCAACAGATGGCCTATCTGCACTACTGCGACAATGAAACCATCAGTGGTGTCGAATTCAACGGACAAATTGAAGCCCTGGCTGGTCAGCTAGACTGCCCGGTGGTGGCTGACATGTCCTCAAACATTTTGTCGAAAACGCTTGATGTGACCCAATATGGTTTAATTTATGGTGGCGCGCAAAAAAATGTAGGCCCGGCTGGTGTCACAATCGTCGTCGTCGACAACGCATTGCTCAATCGGGCCTTGCCAATTTGTCCTTCAGCATTTGCCTTTGGGACCGTGGCTGAAAACGGTTCCATGTACAACACCCCGCCCACCTATTCAATTTACATTGCCGGTTTGGTGTTTGAATGGTTGATTGAGAAGGGCGGTGTTCAATGGGCACAAGCGCAAGCCCAAGAAAAATCAGCTTTGTTGTACGACACCATCGACAACAGCGATTTGTACAATTGCCCAGTTCGCCGGCAAGACCGTTCCCGCATGAATGTGCCATTTACACTGGCTGACGAAGCGCTGAATTCCTGTTTTTTGAGCAAAGCCGCAGAACACGGTTTGGTGCAACTTAAAGGGCACAAATCGGTGGGCGGCATGCGGGCCTCGATCTACAACGCGATGCCCCTTGAGGGCGTGAAAGCTTTGGTAGATTTCATGCGCGATTTCGAGAAAACGGAGGCTTGATGAATACCCCGGATATCAACGCCGAGTTGTTGAAGTTTCGTGACCAAATCGACGAAATCGATCAGCAAATACTGGTGCTGCTGAACAAGCGAGCAAGCTTGGCCCAGTCCATCGGCCACGTGAAAGCAAAAACCGATGCCCCGGTCATGCGCCCCGAACGAGAGGCGCAGGTGCTCGACAAACTGAATGCGGCCAACAGCGGGCCTTTGAATACCCAACACGTCAACACTTTGTTCAAGGAGATCATGTCGGCTTGCCGCTCCCTGGAGCGCGAGGTACATGTGGCGTTCCTTGGACCCTTGGGCACTTACAGCGAACAGGCGGTGTGGTCATTCTTTGGGCATTGTGTTCAGGCTGAGCCGGTTGAAACCATTGAAGAAGCATTTCGCCAGTTGCAAGCCCAGCAAGTTGATTTTGCAGTGGTGCCTGTTGAAAACTCGACAGAAGGGTCGATTGCTCGCACGCTGGACGCGCTGGTGGAGTCAAGCGCGTTGGTGTGTGGTGAAGTGCAATTGGCTATTCACCATCAGTTGTTGTGTCAAACCGGCTCACTGGACGGTATTGAGAAAATTTGTGCGCACCCGCAGGCGTTGGCCCAGTGCCGTGGTTGGCTTTCGCAGTACGCACCGCATATTCAACAAGAAACCGTGGCCAGCAACGGTGTCGCTGCGCAAATGGCCAGCGAAAATGCAAAAGTGGCAGCCATTGCAGGCCAAGCGGCGCGCGAGCGTTATGGCTTGAAGGCATTTCAAGAGCATATCCAGGACGATGCGCACAACACCACTCGTTTCCTGGTCTTGGGCAATCAAATTACAGGGCCTTCCGGGCAGGACAAAACAAGTTTGGTTGCCTCAGTGCCCAATCAACCCGGGGCTGTTTACAAAATGTTGGAACCGTTTAACGCCGAGAATGTGTCCATGACCCGACTGGAGTCTCGACCTGCACGCAACGGACGCTGGGAATACTATTTCTTTATTGATTTGCAAGGTCATCAAACTGAGCCTGCCGTGGCCAAGGCCCTGGATCAATTGAGAAAAAATGCATCCTTTTTGAAAGTGCTGGGTTCATACCCGGCAGCACAACGCAACTGAAAGCAGCACCATGCAAAAACTGACCGAGCAATCTCCTGAATTCATTCGTGCCATTGCCCCTTACAAGGCTGGCAAGCCAGTGTCCGATGTGGTCCGTGAATTGGGCCTCGATCCGAATACGGTGGTCAAACTGGCTTCCAATGAAAATCCACTGGGGCTGGGTGAAAAAGCCAAGGCAGCTATTGCACAGGCTGCGATGGATCTGGGCCGTTATCCCGATGCAAATGGTTTTGCCTTGAAAGCGAAATTGGCCGCTCGTCATGGCGTGAAACCCGAACAAATTACCCTGGGCAATGGTTCGAACGATGTGTTGGAGTTGGCAGCAAAAGCCTTTCTTACGCAGGGCACCAATGCCGTGTTTTCGCAGTATGCTTTCGCGGTTTACCCACTGGCGACACAGGGTTGCGGCGCTCAGTCCAAAGTGGTGCCTGCGGTTTGCTTTACCCATGATCTGGATGGGTTCTTGAAAGCCATCGATACGCAAACACATGTGGTTTTCATTGCCAACCCCAACAACCCAACTGGCACCTTCTTGCCTCAGGAAAAGTTACTGGCCTTTTTGAAGCAAGTGCCTTCGAATGTGCTGGTGGTGCTAGATGAAGCCTACAACGAATTTCTGAAGCCTGAGGATCAGTATGATTCCACCCAGTGGGTTTCACAGTTCCCCAATTTGCTGGTGTCGCGCAGTTTCTCCAAGGCCTACGGCCTGGCTGGTTTGCGCGTGGGCTATGCGGTGTCCAGTGTCGAGGTGGCTGATTTGATGAACCGCGTTCGCCAGCCCTTCAATGTCAATTCATTGGCACTTGCTGCGGCAGAGGCGGCAATCGATGATGCAGAATTCCTGCAGCAAACCTATGAGGTGAATCTCAAAGGGCTTGAGCAAATCGAAAGTGGCTTGAAGTTTCTCGGTTTAGAGTACGTGCCTTCTTACGGCAATTTTGTGTTGTTCAAAGCGGGAAATACGGATGACGCGGGCATGAAGGTGTTCGACGCTCTTCAGCGTTTGGGAGTTATTGTTCGCCCAGTCAATGGCTATGGTTTGCCGCAATGGTTGCGTGTGTCTATTGGCCTGCCTCATGAAAACGAAGCCTTTTTGGTGGCCTTGCCCAAAGCGCTGGCCAGCTTGCAGGCTTCGTGATGGCCAAGGGAACAATTTTCAACCGCATGCTTGCCATTGGCGTGGGTTTGATTGGTGGCTCAATTTGTCTTGCTGCCAAAAAAAAGGGTTTGGCAGGGCACGTGCTGGGTTATTCACGCAAGCTTGAAACTGCTCACGAAGCCCTGAAGTTGGGAATTGTTGATGAGTGCATTGCCGGTCCAGGCGATTCGAATGTGCGCAATGTCGATGTGGTGGTTCTGTCCATTCCCGTTCGGCAATACAAACAGGTGCTCACCCAGTTTTTACCCTCTTTACCGCCCAATTGCCTGATTTTTGATGCCGGCAGTACCAAGTCGGATGTGGCCGTGATGCTGGATGAACTTGAGCCGCAATTTCCGGGTTTGAAAGCCCGGTTTGTGTTGGCCCATCCAATTGCCGGCGGCGAGTCGCATGGCCCCGCCGCAGCGGTTGCGAATCTGTTTGAAGGGCGCAATTGTGTACTTTGCCCCTTGCCACAAACCAACCCGGCGGGCTTGAAAAAAGTTGAAAACTTCTGGGCAGCCATTGGTGCCAAGTTAAGCACCATGAATGCCATGGATCACGACGAAATGTTTGGTGCAGTCAGCCACCTGCCACACCTGTTGGCCTTCAGCTATGTGGCTAGCGTGCTGGGTCACCCCAAGGGCGCAGAATTCATGAAAGAGGGTGGTGCGGGTTACAGGGATTTCACTCGTATTGCCGCCAGCTCGCCTGAAATGTGGGCGGATATTTTTCAAAACAACAGCGCCGCCTTGTTGAGCATGCTAAGCGGTTTCGAGGCGAACATTGCGAGTCTTCGCAAGGCGATCGAGAACGGCGACCGTGCCACACTTGAACGCATTCTTGCTCAGGCATCTGAATACCGCAGTCACTGGAAGCAGAATTGATTCAGTCCAATTATTCAACGGATACTTTGTTATGTCAGATCTGAATTTGATCGAATTTCACGCCAGCAGCACCCAAAGTATGTCGGGATCCGCCCGCGTGCCCGGCGACAAATCAATTTCCCATCGTTCAATCATGATGGGGTCGATTGCTGAAGGCACCACCGAAGTTGAAGGTTTTCTAGAGGGCGAAGATGCACTCGCAACCATGAATGCTTTCCGAGCTCTAGGTGTAAGTATCGAGGGGCCTGACCATGGCAAGGTGAAAGTTCACGGTGTGGGTATGCATGGTTTGAAGGCACCGCGCCAGGTACTCGACTGTGGCAACTCAGGTACCTCCATGCGCTTGATGTCAGGACTGTTGGCTGGCCAGGATTTTGATTGCATGCTGACCGGTGATTCAAGCCTGGGCAAGCGCCCCATGAAACGAGTAATCGACCCGTTGGTGCTGATGGGTGCGCGAATAGAAGCGCAAGAAGGAGGGCGTCCGCCTCTGCATATTCATGGTCGCACTACTTTGAAGGCGATTGATTATGTGTTGCCCATGGCCTCGGCACAGGTGAAGTCTTGTGTGTTGCTGGCAGGTTTGTATGCCGATGGCACCACCACCGTAACCGAGCCTGCCGTAACCCGTGACCACACCGAGCGCATGTTGCGTGGATTTGGTGTTGAAGTGATCACCGAGGGCTCCCGGGCCAGTGTGAAGGGTGGGCAAACGCTGAAAGCCACCAAAATTGATGTGCCATCCGATATTTCCTCAGCCGCCTTTTTCATGGTGGCTGCTTCAATTGCGCCGCAAGCGGACATTACCCTGAAGCACGTCGGTTTGAATCCGACCCGCACTGGTGTGATCGATATCCTGAAGCTGATGGGTGCCAGTATTGAGTTGAGCAACCATGCCGAGGTGGGGGGTGAGCCCGTGGCCGATGTGCGTATTCGCAGCGCATCTTTGAAAGGAATTGAGATCCCGGAGCATCTGGTGCCCTTGGCGATTGATGAATTTCCGGTGTTGTTTGTTGCCGCGGCCAATGCCACCGGGCGTACTGTATTAACTGGTGCCGAAGAGTTGCGCGTGAAGGAGTCTGATCGCATCGCTGTGATGGCACACGGCCTTCAAAAGTGCGGCATTGATGCCGAGCCTACTGAGGACGGCATGATTATTCAGGGCTTGGGTCATGTCGACGGTTTGCGCTACAAGGCCACCAACATTGAGTCACAGGGCGATCATCGAATTGCCATGTCGTTCAGTGTGGCAGCCATTCGTGCACAGGGCACCATGGTCATTCACGGTGCGCAAACAGTCGACACCTCGTTCCCTGGATTCGTGGCTTTGGCCAATTCCCTGGGGATGCAGGTTCAATCCGTTCGCAAGGATTAGGGCATATGAGCATTCCTAACTGTCCGGTAATCGCGATCGACGGTCCTACAGCGTCGGGCAAGGGGACCGTTGCAGCTTTGGTGGCAGGAAGGCTTGGTTACCATTATCTGGATAGTGGGGCAATTTACCGAGTGTTGGCTGTCGCCGTGGAACGGGCTGCTTTGAATCCCGATCTGCCTGTCGACTTGCTACGGATTATTCCCATGGCTGCCAATTTGCCGGTGCAATTTCAAGGTGATCGGATATTGCTTGGCGGTGTGGATGTCTCCGAGTCTATTCGTACAGAGGGTGCCGGTGTTATGGCCTCGCGCCTGGCGGTGGTGCCGGAGGTTCGGGCCGGTTTGTTGCAGCGCCAACGTGATTTTCGCCAAGCCCCGGGCCTAGTGGCCGATGGACGCGACATGGGGTCTGTTGTTTTTCCTGACTCCTTCCTGAAGGTGTTTTTAACAGCCAGTGCGCAGGTACGGGCTGAACGTCGAGTCAAGCAAATTGAGGGCCGGGGCCAGAAGGCCGATTTTCAGGCCATTTACAGCGATCTGATGGCTCGCGACAAGCGAGACTCAGAGCGTGCTGTGGCCCCTCTCAGGCCCTGTGAGGATGCCTTGGTGTTGGATTGTTCCAACATGCCGATTGATCAGGTGGTCTCAACCATTTTGAATTGGGCGCAAGAACGCATTTAAACGCTTGATCAGCAAAGGCTTTCTTGGTACACTCCTATCCCTCATTTAATGAACCTCGCCGAATTTGGTCGATGGTTTGTCAGAAGAGAACGCCGTGGTTTTCAATCCCGAGAATCACGTTTTTGAACTCCGCCTTGCTTCCCGCAGTGGCGTGTTAAATCTCAAATTTATGACCACAACTGAAATT
>FWPV01003015.1_pt1 | contig 39328 bp, 33 predicted proteins | sample 2228371 | NCBI WGS metagenome assembly FWPV01 (sample SAMEA103939776, study PRJEB20133) | metagenome
GTTCTCGGTGGGGTTGGCCTATGCGACTGAGCCCTTAGTTGCAAGTGAAAAGCCCCAGACGCAGGGCCTGCAACTCGAACGACCCCCCTGGGATCGGTTGCTCTTTGGCCCAGCACCGGAGGGCTACCGCGGCCTGGCAATTTCCGCCCGACTCCTGGCCTGGAGTGTGCCCTGGACGTTGGCAGGCTCTACTCTTGGGCTGCTCAGTGAAGACCCCTGGCAGCGTTCGTTCTGGCTGACCAACTCGGTTTGGGCAGCGGTGAACTCCAGCATCGCTTTAGTAGGGTTGCTCGGCCTCGAGCCCGACAAAAATGGACTGCGCGACCTGCTCTACATCAACGCGGGAATAGATTTACTCTACATTGCCGGAGGTGTTTTTCTGGCTTTGCAGCCCGATGTCCGCAGCCAGGGAGCCGGGTGGGCGGTTGCTTTGCAGGGTGCCTGGCTGCTTCTGTTCGACCTGTTCAATGCCCTGGCGCTGGAGAACCCTTGACTCTTTCCACTGAGCCAATGAACGCCAGGGCTTCCTCGGCCCCGGCTAAGCGCGGCTGGCGGCCCTCAAACCAGGCCCAAAGTCCGTCCAGGTCGAGGCTTTGCAGGTGGCCCGGTTCGCCCAGAATAATTTTGTGATCGCCGTCTTTGACCCAGATCATGCCCAGCACTTCTCCCTTTAGCCAGGTTCCTGCTGCAATTGGTTCCCGGCCAGCCCATATAGCGTCCAGCAAGGCTGCGTCGGCGGGATTGAAATATCCGGGAATCAGGCCATAGTTGACGGGTGGAAGGCGCCCCGACCAGGGGGCTTCGCGGGGCACCAGCTTATGCCCGTCCCAGTCGAAACGCAGTCGACTTCCCAGGCTCCACTCCACAATCATTTCCAGTTCCATACTTCAGATATCCAGCAGCCAACGGGCAATGCTCAGATAGACCATCAGGCCGGTGATGTCGGTGATAGTAGCAATCAGGGGGTTGGAGATCAGGGCTGGGTCGAGCCGCAGCTTGCGCAGCAGGATGGGCAGCATGGCCCCGGCGATGTTGGCTACCAGGACCACCAGCGCCAGGGACAACCCGACCACTGCCAGAAGCTTGGCCTCTCCATCCAGCAAAACCTTGATGCTGAGAAGGGCAGCCAGGGTGAGACCGAGCAGAAAGCCCACACCCAGCTCCTTGCGCATAACCCGCCACCAGTCGCGCAGTTCCACGTCGCGGGTGGCCAGCGCCCGCACGATCAGGGTGCTGGACTGGTTGCCGGTGTTCCCTCCGGTGCCCACCAGCACCGGCACATAAAAGGCCAGGGCGGTTACCGCGGCCAGTACCGACTCAAAGCCCTGCAAGATGCTGCTGGTGATGCTGCCGGTGATGACCAGAATCACCAGCCAGCGTACCCGGGCGCTCCAAAGCTCCCATACACTGGACTGGCTGTAGACCAGATCAGGCGACTCCACCGCACCCAGGCGGTAGATGTCTTCTGTGGCTTCTTCCTGGATGACGTCCACCACGTCGTCAATCGTCACAATCCCCACCAGTTTCTTATGCTCGTCCACCACCGGTAGCACGGTAAAGTTGTAGTCGGCCATCAGGCGGGCTACTTCTTCCTGGTCGGTGTCGTCGCGCACGAAGATTACGTCGGGGTTCATGATCTCGGCCACACGGGTTTTGGGGTCGGCCACGATCAGGTCGCGCAGGGTGAGCACCCCCTCGAGGTGCTCTTCCGCATCCACTACATAGATGACGTAAATCTGCTCGGCGTCGGGGGCTTCGCGGCGCAAGAAGCGAAACACTTCCTCTACCCGCATGGAATCGCGCACCGCGATATACTCCGAGGTCATGATGCCGCCGGCTTCGTCCTCGTCGTACTCGGTGAGTTCTTCGACCTCGGCCCGGGTTTCGGGGTCGAGCTGGCGCAACAGCGCCTCGGCCTGGGCAGGGTTTTCTTCCTCTACGGCATTGATGGTGTCGGCCAGGTCGTCGAGCGAGAGTTCATCCAGCAGCTCCTTGACCCGCCAGGGGGGCAAGGCCTCCAGGAGTTCGGCTTGTTCGCTCTCCTCGAGGTGACTGAAGACCTCCGCCGCATCGGCAGGGGAGAGCAGGGTCAGGATGGGCAGGCGGTGTTCGGGGGCAAACTCCGACCAGTGCTCCAGAATCTGTGCTGGATACAGTTCTTCTAGCGCAGCCTTGACCTTGAAGGCATCGCTATCGTCGAGGGCGCTCTTGAGCGCATCCAGCCCGATGAGGGTTTCGGTGTCGTACATTTGCGGCCTCCTTCGGTTTTCGGCCAGCGCCGAATCTTGGAAGGAAGCTCCGCAGGGTACACGGTTTGTCGAGGATTAGTCGGTGTGGGAGCACACCGGGCAAAATCTTCGACTAGAACTGTGATCTTCCACGGTGCCTCCTGGTTGGCTTGGGCCCGGCGCAAACCCGATGTCTGCCGCTGGGCAAAGAGCCTCGAACAGCGTAGCACCAGCGGCCCACCAAGGCAAGCAAGTTTGGCCTTCAGTCGAAGACCAGGTCGGGGCTGATGCTCGAGTGGACGAACAATATCAGAACCTCGACAGGGCCAACCTTGATATTGACACACTCAACCTTTTGCTGCTACCCTAGCGGGCGGCCTTCGGGAAGTAGGCCAGAAATCGCAAAAACAGTATGAGTGGTTTCTTGGGCATCTGTGGGCTAGACTAAAACTATGTTTGAAACCCTTTCTCAACGCATTCGCGCCGCAGTAGACAAGCTGCGCGGGCGGGGCCGTATCACCGAAGCCGATCTTAAGGCCACGCTGCGTGAAATTCGCATGTCCTTGCTCGAGGCCGATGTCAACTTCGAGGTGGCCAAGAGCTTTGTGAACGCTGTGCAGGAGAAAACCCTCGGACAGGCCGTTTTGGAGAGCCTGACCCCGGCGGAACAAATCCTCACGGTGGTCTACGAGGAACTGGTGCAGATGCTGGGCGGCGAGGCCAAACAGCCGTTGCTGAAGAACGAGGGCAACCTGTGGTTCATGGTGGGGTTGCAGGGTTCGGGTAAGACCACCACCTCGGGCAAGCTGGCCAGCTTCTACAAATCCAAGGGTCGCCGGCCCCTGCTGGTAGCCGCCGATACCCAGCGCCCCGCCGCCCGCGAGCAGCTTCGCATTCTGGGGGAAAAAATTGGGGTGCCGGTGCTCGAGGTGGCCGATGGCGAGCCCCCCGAGACCACCCGTAGCCGCCTGCAACAGCACCTGACCTTCGACTACCGCGACCTGGTTATTGTGGACACCGCGGGCCGTCTGCAGATTGACCAGGCCCTGATGGATGAACTGGCCCGGCTCAAGCAGACGCTGGGGCCCTCCGAGACCCTGCTGGTCGTGGATAGCATGACCGGCCAGGAGGCCCTCAACGTCTCCAAGACCTTCGACGAACGTATCGGCGTGAGCGGCCTGATTTTGACCAAGCTGGATGGCGATGCCAGGGGTGGGGCGGCCCTGTCAGCGCGGCATGTGACCGGTAAGCCCATCTACTTTGCTGGGGTTTCGGAGAAGCTCGAGGGCCTGGAGCCTTTCTACCCCGACCGGCTGGCCCAGCGCATTCTGGGCATGGGCGACCTGCAGACCCTCCTGGAGAAGGCCAAGCAGGCCGAGCTCGAGGCCCCGCAGAAAGATATCAAGGAGATTACCCTCGAGGACCTCATCACCCAGATGCGCCAGATGCGCAAGATGGGCAGCTTCACCGAAATTCTGAGCATGATTCCCGGCATGTCGCGGATGCTTCCGCCGGGCTTTTCGGTGGACGAAAAGCAGGTCAACCGCATGGAGGCCATTGTGCTCTCCATGACCACTAAAGAACGCCGCGACCCCAGGGTGCTCAATGCCTCGCGCCGCAAGCGCATTGCGGCTGGCTCGGGCACCACGGTGCAGGAGGTCAACCGACTCATCAAAACCTTCGAGGATACCAAGCAGATGATGAAGACCCTGGCCAAGCAGCAGGGGCGTGGCGGTGGTCGGGGGCTCTTCAAGCGTTAGGTCTTTAGTCGCAAGCCTCGAGTCGCAAGTCAAAGTCCAGCCCTTCGGCCTGAAACCTGCGACCCAGAACCTGCGACAAACAATGCGGGAAACAACACAAGCTCCGCAGTAGACAAAAGAAAAAGGAGAAAAAAACATGACCAAGATTCGCCTCTCTCGTTTCGGTTCCAAAGCCAACCCGCACTACCGCATTGTGGTGGTCGATAGCCGCACCAAGCGCGATGGTGGTTACATCGAGCGTATCGGCTACTACGACCCCCGCAAAACCACCAAGGACTGGCTCAAACTCGACCAGGAGCGTGTCCAGTACTGGTTGGGCGTGGGCGCCCAACCTACCGACACGGTCAAGAAGCTCATCAAGCAAGCTAGTGCAGGCGCCTGAGGCCCACCCTGTAAAGCCGGAGGCTCTAATACCAGATTCGGTTAGTTCGTCGCCGAACGGCGGCGAACTAACACGACCCATGGGAGTGCTCTAGGATTCAAAAAGATAGCCTATGGATTTTTTTGAATGACTATCTTTTTGAATCTGGTATAAACGGGCTTCCGGCTTCCGGCTTTAGGCTTTAGGCTAGAGGCTATGAAAGACCTCGTCGAATACCTGGCCAAAGCAGTGGTCGATCATCCGGCCTCCATTCGAGTGGATGAGCGCCGGGGGCGTGAAGGTCTGGTCTACTACATTGAAACCCATCCCGAGGACAAGGGCCGCATCATTGGGCGGCAGGGGCGCGTTATCGAAAGCATACGCACAGTGGTGCGTTCGTTTGCCAAGGGTCGGGTGAGTGTAGAGGTGCGCTGAGGGTAAACGGAAGGCTTAAAGGATTACTTCTGGGCTGTGTTCCCAGAAAACCGGTTGTGTATGCGACGCATCGAAATCGGACGCATTGGAAAACCCTACGGAATGGAGGGGGGCCTCAAGTTCCGGGGCGAGACGGTGGTATTCGACCTGGACAAGGTGTACCTGGAGGGTCTGGGCTACCGGGCTATCGATGCAGTTGAGGAACACGGCAACGAGATGGTGCTGTTCTTGTCAGGGGTGCAGAGCCGTGTAGAAGCCGAGCGGCTGGCAGGGTTGCGGGTATACGCCGACCAGAACGACCTTCCAGAGCTGGAGGAAGGCGAATACTACTACTTCGAGCTTATTGGCCAACCGGTTTTTGTGGACGGAAGCCCCTTTGGGGAAGTGGCCAGTGTGGAAGATGGGGCGCAGGACCGTCTTGTAATCCGGGCCAAAGGCAACTCGCTGCGGGCCCAGAGCAAAACCTACCTGGTACCGCTCCAGGCCCCTTACGTGAAAATCGAGGCCGACGGCATCCACATCGAGGCCATACCGGGCCTGTTCGACTAATGGGCCATGAAATACACCATCCTGACCCTTTTCCCCGATCTGATTCGCCCCTGGACCGAGGAGTCCATCGTCCAGAAAGCCATCCAGAAGGGCCTTATCGCGGTAGATGTTCGCGATATCCGGGCCCACGCCGAGAACAAGCACAACACCGTAGATGACACGCCCTATGGGGGCGGGGCGGGCATGGTGATGAGGGCGGATGTGGTGGTGCGGGCCATAGAGGCCGCCGGGCCTGCCGACGAAGTGATTCTGCTCACCCCCGCCGGACAGCCCCTCAGACAGCAACTGGTCGGAGAGCTGGCCGGGAAATCACACCTGGTGCTGGTCTGCGGGCGCTACGAAGGGATCGACGCACGAGTTGAGCGCTTTGTGACCCGTGAGGTTTCTATTGGCGACTACGTGCTGATGGGGGGTGAGCTGGGGGCGCTGGTGATACTGGAAGCTACCGCCCGTCTGATTCCGGGGGTCATCAAGGAGGCCGAAAGCCACCAGCAGGATTCCTTTTCGACCGGCCTGCTCGACTACCCCCACTACACCCGCCCTCCGGAGTTCCGTGGGCTGGTGGTGCCGGAGATTCTCACCTCGGGCCACCACGCCAGAATTGCCGAGTGGAGGCGCAAACAGGCCCTCTTGCGCACCAAGGAGCGCCGGCCCGACCTGCTCGAAAAAGTGGCCCTGACTCCTCAGGAGCTGGCCTGGCTCGAGGAAGAGAACTAATATTTGTATGCGGCATAGCAAAAAAGCCATACGGTGTATTCGTATGAATCGCTCTAGCTCTGGTATCGTTAGGTGGATTTCGGTAGAAGAGATATATTATCGGCTTCTGGTTTTGACAAGGGGGGTTTTGGCTGCTAGAATCTCCAGTTGCTGACCTGTCCCGAGTATCTGCTGGGCGGATACGTTTGAGGGCAAGAATCCATGAACCCGCTGGTTCTCCGGCGCACAAGTAGGTTCCGCTGGAATAAGGAGTCAGACCATGAACCGAGGCGCTTTGCTCAAAGTTGTCGAAAAGAAGTACACCCGTACCGACATCCCCCAGTTCAAACCCGGTGATACCGTCAAGGTCAACTACAAGGTAGTGGAAGGCAACCGAACCCGCGTACAGGCCTACGAGGGTGTGGTGCTAAAGATCAAGCGCAACGGGTTCAACAGCGCTTTCACAGTACGTAAAATTTCTTTCAACGAAGGGGTAGAGCGGGTCTTCCCGTTCAACTCGCCCCTGATTGAAAGTGTGCAGGTGGTGAGCCGGGGCAAGGTGCGCCGGGCTAAGCTTTACTATCTGCGTGAGCTGAGGGGCAAGGCCGCTCGCATCAAGGGCGACCGTAAGCGCCTTAACGAAGATGTGGAAGCCAGAGCCGTGGCAGCCAGGGAGGCTGCCGAGGCCAAGGCCGCAGCCAAGCAAGAAGCAGAGCGTGCTGAGCAGGCTGCCGAAGCTATCAAAGAAAGCAAAGAGTAGAGGCAGCACCCAGGCCGGAGTGGGGTTCCACTCCGGTTATTTTTTGCTGCCACGAAGGCAAAAGAAAACGGAGGGCAGACCCCGATTTCCGAGGGCTCAAGGGGATTGCTTACCTAAGCAGAATGCCAGTTTTGCAGCGACTTGACCGGCAACCCCGACTGCCGGGCCCGGTGGATGGCCTCCAGGCTCCACCTGGCTCCTTCGGGCGTGGTGATGAAGGGCTTGCCGGTTTCGACCGCGCGGCGTAGCTCGGGGTCGGGGGTGAGGGCGATAAGCAGGTCGTAGTCGGTGTCGGAGACCTGGAAACCAGCCTGTGTCCACTCGGCCTTCAGCGCTTCGGCCCCGATGAAGCGCACCTTTCCTGTGAGGGGCAGCCGCTGCCCCACCCCCAGCTCGGCCCGGTAGTAGGCCAGGTATGGGTCGGTATCCAGGCCCATGCTTTCGCCGGTGGAGCGCATCTCAGGCCCCAGTACTGGAATCACGCCGGGAAACTTGAGCCAGGGGATGAGCACTTCCTTGACCGAGTAGAAGGCTGGGGTGGGGTCTTCGGTAAAGCCCAGGTCTTCCAGGGTTTGGCCCACGGCAATCAGGGCGGCGTACTTGGCCAGCGGATGCCCAATGGCCTTGGAGACAAAAGGCACTGTGCGGGAGGCCCGGGGGTTGGCCTCGAGGATGTAGACCGCACCATCCTTGAGGGCATACTGTACGTTGATGAGGCCCTTGACCCCCGCCGCCAGGGCCAGCTTGCGGGTGTAGGCCTTGACGGTTTCGAGCTGCTCCGAGTCGAGCGAGATGGGCGGCAGAATGGTGGCCGAGTCGCCGGAGTGTACCCCGGCCCGCTCGATGTGCTCCATGATGCCGGCCACCACTACCCGCTCACCATCACATAAAGCGTCCACGTCGAGCTCGAGAGCATTCTCGAGGTACTGATCCAGCAGAATCGAGGGACGTTCGGAAAGGGCTGCATAGACCCCATTCAGATACCAGCGCAGCTCCTCGGGGTTATGGACTACTTGCATGGCCCGCCCTCCCAGCACGTAGCTGGGCCGGGCCATCAGGGGGTAACCGATGGTCTCGGCCAGCTTGAGGGCCTCTTCAGGGTTGCGGGCTACCGTGCCTTTGGGCTGGGGGATGCCCAGTGCGCTGCAGAGCTGGTTGAACTCGGCGCGGTCTTCGGCCTTGTGGATGGCTTCCCAGCTTGTTCCTAGAAGTGTTACGCCTGCATCGGCAAGCTTTTTGGCCAGCTTCAGAGGGGTCTGGCCGCCCAGGGTGGCAATCGCGCCAATAGGTTTCTCGTGGTCGGTCAGGTTGAGCACGTCCTCGAGGGTCAGGGGCTCGAAGTAGAGGCGGTCGGCGGTGTCGTAGTCGGTGGAGACCGTCTCCGGGTTGCTATTGACCATAATGGTCTCGAACCCAGCCTCGCGCAGCGCCCAGACCGCGTGTACCGTGGCGTAGTCGAACTCCACCCCCTGCCCGATGCGGATAGGGCCGCTGCCCAGAATAACAACCTTGGGTTTGCTGGTCGGGCGTACCTCGTCCTCGAGCTCGTAGGCGCTGTAGTGATAGGGTGTGTAGGCCTCAAACTCGGCGGCGCAGGTGTCTACAGTCTTGTAAACCGGCCTGGAGCCCGCGGCCAGTCGCTGCTTGCGGGCTACGGCCTCCGAAACCCCGACCAGCTCGCCCACCTGGGCATCGGATAGGCCCAGGCTTTTCACATAGCGCCAGTCTTCGAGGTCCTCCAGGCGGTGGCTCTCGGTCTCGAGGTCGTGCTCGGCATCCACCACTTCCTTGAGCTGGGTCAGGAACCAGGGTTCGATTTGGGTCTGGTCGTAGAGGTGGTCTACCTGCTCACCCCGCCGCAGCAGTTCCAAAACTGCATAAATTCGCGTCGGGCTGGGGTAGAGCCGGGCCTGTAGTTCCTCGGTGGTATAGGTAGAGAACTCCGAGCGAACATCGGCCTCGAGGCTGCGCAGGGCCTTGCCAAAGGATTCCTTGAAGGTGCGGCCAATGGCCATCACCTCGCCCACGCTTTTCATCTGGGTGCCCAGCCGGTCGGAGAAGCCATCCGGGTTCACATTGGGCAGGGTATTGAACTTCTCGAAGGCGAAGCGGGGAATCTTGGTGACCACGTAATCGATGGTGGGCTCGAAGGAGGCGGGGGTTTTCTGGGTGATGTCGTTGGGGATTTCGTCCAGGGTGTAGCCCACTGCCAGCAAAGCGGCAATCTTGGCGATGGGGAAGCCGGTGGCCTTGGAAGCCAGGGCGCTCGAGCGCGAGACCCGGGGGTTCATCTCGATCACAATCATCCGCCCGCTTTTGGGGTCGAGGGCGAACTGGATGTTGGAGCCGCCGGTCTCCACGCCAATCTCGCGGATGATGGCGATGGCCGCGTCGCGCATTTTCTGGTATTCCACATCGGAGAGGGTCTGGGCTGGGGCCACGGTGATGGAGTCGCCGGTGTGGACGCCCATGGGATCCACGTTTTCGATGGAGGTGATGATCACCACGGTGTCGTTTTTGTCCCGCATGACCTCGAGTTCGTACTCTTTCCAACCCACGATGGACTCTTCCACCAGTGCGGAGTGGGTGGGGGATAGTGCCAGGCCTCGGGTCAGGATTTCGATGAACTCCGTCTCGTTCAGGGCGATGCCGCCCCCGGTGCCGCCCAGGGTGAAGCTGGGCCGGACCACCACCGGATAGCCGGTAACTTCGCGGGCAAAGGCCAGTCCTTCCTCGAGGCTGTGCACCATCTTGCCTCTGGGTACGTCCACCCCAATCTTTAGCATGGCCTTCTGGAATTCCTCGCGGTCTTCGCCCTTCCTGATGGCAGCAGCGTTGGCCCCGATGAGCTCCACCCCGTACTTATCCAGAATGCCCAGTTCGAACAGGGCCATCGAGAGGTTGAGCGCGGTCTGGCCGCCAAGCGTTGGGAGCAGCGCGTCGGGGCGTTCCTGGGCGATGATTTTTTCCAGGAACTCCACCGTGAGGGGCTCGAGGTAGGTGCCCTCCGACAGTTCAGGGTCGGTCATGATGGTCGCCGGGTTGGAGTTCACCAGCACCACCTCATAGCCCACGCTGCGCAGGGCCTTGACAGCCTGGGTTCCCGAGTAATCGAATTCAGCCGCCTGGCCGATGGTGATGGGGCCGGAGCCGATAATTAGAATTTTTTTGAGATCGGTGCGGGCGGGCATACCAAGGGGAGAGAATAACATTTATTGGTACATCTGGCTACCCAGTTTTGCATAGTCTTTCAAAGAAGAAGTATAAACACGCAACGGAATGGAGGTTCGCGCGATGTGTTCCTCGAGGCGAATAAAATCGTCACACCTCTAAGGGGCGGTGAACCAACCGTAGGCAGCCAAATGTGAAACCGCTCCTTGTTTGCGAACGCCCTACTTTCGCTTTCGTCCGGCGGTTAGTTTCTGTATGTAGGCCTGAAAGCCAGCCTCGTCGCCCTTGGCCAGGTAGGCGGCCTGCTTGGCCCAGGTACTCAAGCTTGGGGCAAAACGCAGCTCTGCCTTGGCCAGGGCGGCTTCCAAGGTTTTTTGACTGGCCTTGGCAAGCCGGGCAAAGGTGGTGATGCCTGCTTTTTCCAGGGCAGCCGACATCTTGGGGCCGATGCCCACGACGCGGGTCAGGTCGTCCGGGGGAGGTGCACTTAGGCCAGAACTGGGGGTTTGGCGCTTGCCCGATGGGGAAGAGGTCTTGCGAGGGGGCTTGGTTGTTTTGGCGGTGGATCGACCCTTGGCGGCCTTCAGCCTGGATGCAGCGCTCGAGGTTTTGCTTTCCGAGGCCGCCCTTGTGGGCCGGCTTGAAGAGGTTTTGGTTACCCTGCGAGGTGCCGATGCCGCGACCCCCGCCTCCGTAGCTTTGTTCGGCGAAGGCTTTTTTGCGTGTGGGGCGGTCTTGCCGGGTGTGGCCCTGGCCTTATGCGGGGTGCGTTTCCCGCCATCGATACGCGCCAGATATTGTTCCAGTACATAACCCGACAAGTTGGCTGCCTCGGTTAGTTTCTCAATCAGGTTCGACCAGGCTTGCTGCTGCTTTGCGAGCCGGATGGGGGCCTGGCGCTCGGAAGCGGTGAGGGCCAGCGACATAGAGCTTAGGGCCTGCAGCCAGGTCTGGTGGGCCTCGAGGTTGAAGTAGACCTGGCCCTCGTAGCGATTGACCTGCAAGAAGCCCTGCACCTCGGGGTCTTTTAGCAAGGCTGGCATCTGCTGGCGAATCCGTGTGGGGTCTTGGGTCAGCTGGGGGTGAGACAAGAGCAGCCGGGTCAGGCTCACTGTCCGCCGGGCCTCGGTTTGGCTCAGGCCCAGCGCACCCAGGGTTTCTTCCAGCACCCGCCCCAACCGCCACTCCTCGAGGTGGGTACGGTTGGTCTCTGCCTCACCCAGCCCGTGGGTCAAAACCCAACCCAGGAGCGCACCCTTGACCAGGTCGTCCCCCCTGGCTACTTTTAGAACCCCTTCCAGCCGTCTCAGGACTTTCTGTACAGGTAGCAGGGGCAGCGTGCCACCCTCGAGCTGGTCAATGCCCCGGTAAAGGGCCAGGAGCTTTCTCTCCACCTCTTCTTTTATTTCTTCACTCAGCTCGCCTTCGCTATCCAGAATCTTGCGGAACAGGCTGGGGCTGGCCAGCTCACCAAAAGGCCGCAGAATGGGCTCCAGCCACAGTTCCCGCCGGGCTTCGTCCAGACTGGGTACCCCGCGCCCGCCCAGCATCTGGGCCAGCCGAGCCAGCGTACCGTCGCTGTCGTAGACCTCGCGCCAGTCCAGAAAGACCATGCGTTGGTAGGGGCCAAGCTCGAGGAAGAGCCCCTGCTCGTGTAGCTCCAGGTTGTTGCGCAAAAACTCCAACCCCGTGACCAGGTCGCGGAAAATGCTAAAGGTACGCTGGTCATAGCTCAGTTGCAGCCCTTCCCCCAGCCGCACCTGCCGGCTTTCGCGCCCCAGTCCGGTTTTGAAGGGTTGTCCCACCGAGCGACGCACCCAGACGCGGGTTTCAGCATTCTTGTTATTGAAGACCACCAGCGAGCGCTCCTGGCCCGCGCGGTTGGAGTATACGAACACATCTTCATCTACCAGATCCCCAGCGAGAGCGTCGTAGAGCACGAAGTTTTCGACCTCGGCAAAAAGGTAACGCTTTTTCAGGAGGGGAAAAATTTGCTGGTAGTGGTAGTTCACAAGACCCTGATCGGGGCTCTCGTCGTAGTAGGCACGACGGTACTCCATGCCGTAGCGCTCGGTGAAACCCTCGACCTGGCCGTGACCCAGCATGGGTAGGCCCGGTAGGGTAGCACACAGGGTCATGACCCCAAAATACTTGTCCCCCTTGCCAAACTGCTCCACCGCGGTTTTCTCGTCGGGGTTGTTGAGGAAGTTTACAAAACGCTTCAGGATTTCCGGCTCGAACTCGAGGGTGTTTTTCATGATTTGCCGGTACTCGGCGTTCTTCTCGTCGCGCAGCATATTCATAAAGGCCGAGTTATATACCCGGTGCATGCCCAGGGTTCGTACAAAGTACCCCTCCATCATCCAGAACGCTTCGGCCAAAAGCAGCGTGTCGGGGGCTTCCTGCGCTACCCGATCGACCACCTCGCGCCAGAACTCCACAGGCATGGCCGCATCGAACTGCTCTTTGGTCATGGAATGCTCGGCTCGACTGGGAATGGAAGCCCCCCAGGGCGAGCCCCCCGGCTCGGGCCACCACAACCGCTGAATGTGCCGCTTGGCCAGGGTCATGGCGGCATCGAAGCGGATGATGGGGAACTGCCGGGCCACATGCAGGATGGTCTGGATCACCGCCTCGCGTACCTCGGGCAGCAGGTAGTTGAGCTGGGCGGTATCGTTCCAGGGCATGGCGGTGCCGTCGTTGCCGTGGTAGATGTAGCGGGTATCGCCCGTCCAGCGGTCGACCCGCTTGAACACCACGGCTGCGTCGGACTTGTCGTAGTAATGATCCTCCAGAAAAATGCCCACCCGCTCATCCGAGGACAGGTCTGGGCCGTTGAAGGTGTAGTTGGAGTAAGGGGGATAAGGCAGGCTGATGAACCAGTCGGGGTGCTCGATGACCCAGCGTCCATCGATGCCCACATGGTTGGGCACCATATCCGAGGCCAGCCGGATGCCGCGCCGGGCGGCTTTTTGCCGGAGCACCTCTACGGCAGTTTCGCCCCCCAGGTCCTGAGCAATCACATAGTCGTAGAGTGAGTAGGCCGAGGCCACTGCATCGGGGTTGCCCATCATCTGCTTGATGCGCCTGGAGGCTTTGCTTCGCTCCCACAGCCCAATGAGCCACAAGCCGGTCACGCCCCAGCTTTGCAAGAGGTCGAGTTCCTCCTCAGGAATCTGGTCGAGGGTAGTGATATCGCGGCGGTATTTCTTGGACAGCTGATCGAGCCAGACAAAGGCATTTTTGGCGATCAGCACGCAACGCGGCATCCAGTCCAGGTCGGGGCTGAAAGCTTCGGGCTCGGCTTCTGAAAGCCGCCGCAAATCCAGCATCTCGCTCTCGCTGCTGCCCCCTCCTGGCTGGTCGAAAGCGATGGGCACTGCAAACGAGCGGCTCTCCTCACGGATCACGTCCAGGCTTACCAGCATCCGGTAGTGGAAGCGTCCCAGGCTTCGCGCCAGGCGCTTGAGTAAGAACTCGAGCTGAGCCTCGAGGGAATCGGGGTGCATTAGTGCGGGCAGCCGCAGGGTTTTGAAGAGCGAGAGACCCGTTTCGGCAAAAGCCGGTTCGCCTTCGAAGAAGGTTTCCAGGTTCTGGATGATGGGAAGGTAAAGGGTGGTGCGCTCGAGGTTACCATCGTCGAACAGCTCCAAAAATGAACCAAAAGCCGGGTTGGCATTGGCCATATACAGCATCAGCAGCTCCTCGAGCAGAATCTCGCGGTTGGAGTGGCCTTCGGTGCTTCCCCGGAGGTACTCTTCCAGGCCGATTTCGCCCTGGTAAACCCGGATTGGCGGGAACTCGGCTGCAAAGCTGCGCAGGGCCTTTTCTACTTCGCCTGGGCCAATGCTCGATTCAAGCGCGGACAGCGCCTTTAGCATCGCACCGGGATGCTGCTCGAGGTATTGCCGCACCACAATATGCAGCATCTCGTCAATCAGACCCATCGCATTAATCTGACTCGCGCTAACGGCCTGCTCGGGATGATGCACCAGGTCACGCTTGGCGTTCATGGCCTCGGCAAAGCGCCGCGCCGCCTGGAAGTTGGCAAAAACAACGTTTCCACTCAATGAAAATAGCGAGAGGTCAAACTGATAGTAGTCGCGTGCTCTGGCGGAAACATGAAACTCAAAAGCACCTGGCTGTAACTGGCATGCCATACAAACCCTCCGCTCTGCCACAAGTCTAGCAGCCGGGGTTGCTAAAGCTCTTTTGCTATTGGGTTGTGCAAACATTTCAGATATCCGGCTCCAGGCCGACCATTCCTTTACCCGAAAACTCAAAGCCGACCTGGCAGGCTATTTTTGAATGCCCATGCGGGCCAGGTTGGCGCGACTTTACTCGACCCACTCCCCCTGTCGCATCAAGGGTTCGACCTGGCCGCTAGCGGTAATACCATCTACGTCTATGTGTTCAGAGCCAATCATCCAGTCGATGTGAATCAGGCTATCGTTGGCCCCTGCGGCGAGTTTTTGTTCTGGAGACAGACCAAAGCCCCCTTCCAGACACTCATCGTAGCTGGCCCCCAGCGCGATATGACTGGCGGCGTTTTCGTCGTACAGGGCCTCGTAAAAGAGCAAACCGGTCTGCGAAATTGGCGAGCTATGGGGCACGAGTGCTACCTCGCCCAGGCGCCGGGCACCTTCGTCGGTCTGGAGCAGGTGTTGCAAAATATCCAGGCCTTTGTCGGCATGGGCTTCCACGACCTGCCCGCGCTCGAAGCGAACCCGGATGCCCTCGAGCAAATTTCCGTGCAGGCTTAGTGGCTTGGTGCTCCGCACCCAGCCGTCTACCCGCTCGCGGTGCGGGGTAGTGAATACTTCTTCAGTGGGCATATTGGGAATGCACCGTGCACCGTTTTGGGCCCGCCCTGCGCCACCTGCCCACAGGTGTCCATCGGCCAGGCCTACGCGCAGATCGGTGTCCGGCCCCCTGAAGTGCAAAGCGCTATAGCGTTTGGCATTGAGCTGCTGTACGCGACGCTCGAGGTTTTGTACATGGGCTTCCCACGCGGCCACGGGGTCGGCCCGATCCACCCGATTCACACTGAAAATTGCCTCCCAAAGTTGTTCCATCTGTTGTTGAGGTGCCGCATCGGGAAAAACCATCTGGGCCCAGCGGGGTGAGGCAGCCCCGATGATGCACCAGTTGGTAGCAAAGCCGCTAATACGGTCCGAAAAGGGTTTGCTGAAGCGGGCAGCGGTTTGCGCGGCCTGGCGAATCAGCTCGGGGTCTTGCCCGTGCAGGAGCTCGGGGTCATCGGCCAGAATGCTCAGCCAGGCATATCCTTCGTCCAGGGCCTTGAGCCGGGCCTCGACCATAAAAGCGGCATACTCCTGGAACGAATCCCTCGGTGCATGACGGTAGCGGGCCAGGTTGAGTTGCTCGTCGTAAAGCTGGGTTACGACCAGCCTCGAGCCGGCCTTGTAGGCCTCCTCCACAACCAGGCGGGTGAGCGGCAGGGCCTCTACATTGGCATTCAAATACAGCTTCTGTCCGGGTTGAAGGCCCACCCCCACCTTGACCGCTACCTCGGCCAGCCGCCGCAGCTTCTCTGCAAAAATTTCTGACATGCTCCCTAGCCTACCCAATTTTGGGCCCGAGAGGGGCATGGCAGGTGCTCAAAGCCCTTCCTTCTACTGTAAACTAGCGCTATGCCCGAAGTCATGTCTGAGCTGTATATTCCCAAACCTCCCGCCGAAGTCTATGCTGCGGCCCGGGATCTGGCTGGCCTCAAACCCTACCTCAAGGATGTGGAAACCCTGGAGGTTCTGGAGGATCATGGAACTACCTCGCGCACCAGGTTTGTGGCTATTGCGATGGGTAAAAAAGTCCACTGGATCGAGGATGAGCAGTGGTTCGATGCCGAGTTCCGCAACGAGTTCGAAAGCAAAGAGGGCGATTTTGACGTTTATCGGGGTTCCTGGACATTCACCCCCGAAGGAGAGGGAACCAGAGCGGTTTTGAAACTCGAGTACGAACTCAACATTCCCATCTTTGGCGGTCTGCTACAAAAACTGGTCAAAAAACTGATGCAAGAGAACATAGACGACCTACTGCGCGGCCTCAAGGAACGCTGCGCCGCGGCTTGAGGTGCTATACTGTGTTCATGATGTTCGCTTTGCGATGTTGAGCGTCCCGATTCTGCCGGGGTCATGGTGTGCTTAAGCCTCCATCCCGGCTTTTTTCATAGCCCGTCGCCTTATTCAAGCCGGTCATCTGGCGCTGGGCCAACGGCCCCCCGCCTTCCCCCAATGGAGCATCCTTATGCCTTTACAGATATACAACACCCTGGCTCGAGCCAAAGAAGAGTTCAAGCCCGCTACACCGGGCTACGTGGGCATTTATGTCTGCGGTCCTACGGTCTACTCCGACCCCCACCTGGGGCACGCCAGGGGTCCCATCATTTACGACGTGCTGCGTCGCTGGTTGCGCTACCTGGGCTACCGGGTGCGCTTCGTTTCCAACGTGACCGACGTGGGGCACCTCACCGACGACGCCGACGAGGGCGAGGACAAGATTCTGCGCCGCGCTAAGCTCGAGCGCCTCGAGCCCATGGAAGTAGCCGAGAAGTATATGTGGAGCTACTTCGACGAGATGCAGGCTTTGAATGTACTGCGACCCGACATCACTCCCCGTGCGGCTGGACACATCCCCGAGCAGATCGAGCTGACCGAGACCCTGGTCAGACGGGGCCATGCCTACGAGGCCAACGGCTCAGTCTACTTTCGGGTCAGAAGCTGGCCCGAGTTTGGCAAACTTTCCAACCGCGACATAGAGGACCAGGAAGCGGGGGCGCGGGTTGAGGTGCGTGAAGAGAAAGAAGACCCGCGCGACTTTGCCCTGTGGAAGCGGGCCGAACCCGAGCACATCATGCGCTGGAACTCACCCTGGGGGGAGGGTTTTCCGGGGTGGCATATCGAGTGCTCGGCCATGAGCCTGAAGTATCTGGGCGATGGTTTCGACCTTCACGCTGGAGGCGTGGATTTGCAGTTCCCCCACCACGAGGCCGAAATTGCCCAGGCCGAAGCTGCCGGACACCCCTTTGCCCGCTACTGGATGCACCACTACCATGTGCTCCTGAACGGTCAAAAAATGGCCAAGAGCACCGGCAACCTGGTGACCCTGGCCGAGCTACGGGCCAAGTACGAGCCGATGTACATCCGTTTCTATCTGCTGAATAGCCACTATCGCAGTGTGCTGGACTTCACCGATGAGGGCCTGGAAGCTGCCAAGAACGGGTATCTGCGTTTGCTCAATGCGTATCGTGAAGTGCACCGGCGCATCCACAGCGCGCCGAGTGGCAAGCACCCGGCTTTAGATCAGGCGGTGCAAGAGGTGGAACAGGCCTTTGCCGAGGCCCTCAACGACGACCTGAATACCCCCCAGGCCATTGCTGCACTGTTCAACTTTGTTACAAGTCTGAACAAAGCCCTGGCCGAGAGTCCGGGCCGGGAGAGCCTGCTAAAAGCCGAAAAGGTATTCACCGCCTTGGGTGAAGGGGTACTGGGGCTATTCCCCGCACGTGTGCTGGAAAACCAGTTGGGCGGGGCTTTGCTGGAAGGCCTGGTCAAACTGTTGCTGGATATTCGGGAAGAAGCCCGCCGTAACCGCAATTTTGCTCTGTCGGATCGGATTCGAGATCGCCTGACCGAACTGGGGGTGATGGTTGAGGATACCCGTGAAGGCCCTAAGTGGAAGGTGGAAGTATAAGTACACTCACGATAGACTTTTACAGTGGGAAACTTTCGCTACATTGAGTTGAGCCAGGAAGAGGATGAACAACTGCGGGCTATCGAGCAAAGCCCCCACATGAACAAGAAGGTGAGGCTGCGCAGTCAGATGATTCGGTTGTCGAACCAGCGTTGGAAGATGAGCCGCATTGCCGGGTATGTCGGATGCCACGTGCGGACGGTTGGCGCAGCGCTGAATGCCTGGGTAAGCCGGAAGTTCGAGGGACTGGCGGATCGTCCCCAGAAAGGCAATCGGCGCAAACTCCAGCAGAGGCCTTGCAGTTTATGCGGGATAAGCTGGCGGAAGACCGCTGTTGGAATGCGCGGCAGTTGACGGAAGCCATCGCCCTGGAGTTTGGTATCCAGGTAGACGAGGAGGGCGTGCGACGCAACCTCCGGTAACTGGGTTACGCCTGGAAACGGGATCGCTACGTCGTGGCCGGTCAGCCCGACCCCCAGTTGCTGCGACAGGCTGAAGCGGCGCTCGACACCCTGAAAAGGGGGCGCTCGAAGGTCGGGTCATTCTGAAGTATCTGGACGAGAGTGGGTTTGGCCTGACCTTACCGATAGGCTATAGCTGGACGCTCAAGGGGCAGCCGCACCAGCGCCGGGTTCCCCGATACTTTGGCGGCGGCGGGCGGATCAATCTCATCGGTGCCTGGTCGTACGCTGGGAGGCACGGGCAGTATGCAGTACTGGAAGGTAGATGTACGAAAGAGGCGGTACTGGCTTTTCTTGAGAAGCAGGCCCAACAAGCCAGCCAGCAAAACAAGCTCACGGTCATGGTGCTGGACAATGCCAGCTTCCACAAAGCCAAGCTGATCCAGGCTCGGCTGGCAACCTGGCAAGCGCAAAACCTCTATCTACGCTTCTTGCCTCCCTACAGCACTCAGCTCAACCTCATCGAGACCTTTTGGAGAGAGCTCAAAGCCTACCTTCTGCCCCGCCGCCATTACGCTAGCCTCTCCCACCTCAAGCAAGCCCTGTTGAAAGCCTTGGACCTGCTGGGGGCTGTGGAGGTAAAAATCTAATGGGGAAATACTTAGATACCGAAGGCGCGGCGCCGGTGGACGTTTTTGTTTACAGAAATCGGGTAATTGAGCTTTCCTGGCTTGACGCCCTTTCTGCTTGGGGGCACCATAAACCTCGAGCATGATCGAGACCGGACGCCTCAGTGTGATCAATCCTCCCCGCGAGGTGCCTCAGTTCACACCCGAACTGCTTGAGCGGTTGGCCAGACGGGTATCGGTATTTGGCCCAAGAGCGAGCCAAACCCTGTACTCTCCCTTCGACGAAGGGGTTCTTGGGGTGATACCGCTTTGCAAGCCCGAGGATGCTTACCTTGCCGTAGAGCAGGCCAGAGTGGCCCAGGCAACCTGGGCACGGGTAGATACCAGAGCAAAAGCCCGTATTATGCTGCGCTTCCACGACCTGCTGCTACAGCGGCAGGCCGAAATTCTCGACCTGACCCAGTACGAAACCGGCAAGGCTCGCCGTGATGCCCAGGAAGAACTGCTCGACGCGGCCATCGTAGCGCAGTTTTACGCCACCCGTAGCCCGGGTTGGCTGCGCCCCCGTCGCACTGGCGGTACTTTTGTGGGGCTGACCCAGACCTGGGAGTACCGTCATCCGGTGGGGGTGGTGGGGGTCATTTCACCCTGGAACTACCCACTGGTCATGGCGGTAAGCGAACCCATTCCGGCCCTGATGGCGGGCAACGCCGTGGTGCTCAAGCCCGACCCCCAGACTGCTTTTACTGCTCTATGGATTCAGGCCCTCATGGAGGAAGCGGGTCTGCCAGCCGGCCTCTTCCAGATTGTGACCGGCGGCGCTGAGGTAGGGGAGGCCCTGGTGGCCTGTGCGGATTTCATTGCCCTGACGGGCAGCACACCCACCGGGCGCAAGGTAGCCCGGCAGGCCGGGGAGCGCTTGATTGGGGTGAGCCTCGAGCTCGGCGGTAAAAACCCCATGCTGGTACTGGAGGATGCCAACCTCGAGGCCGCCGTGGATGGTGCGATTCATGGAGCCTTTGCCAATGCCGGACAGCTTTGTGTCTCGCTCGAGCGCATTTACGTTCATGAGAAGTTATTTGATGCATTTGCCCGGCGCTTCGTGGAAAAAACCAGGGCCTTGCGGTTGGGAGCCACCCTCGACCATCGCTCGCAGATGGGTTCCCTGACCGTGCAGAGGCAGTTTGACACCGTGCTGACCCACGTGCAGGATGCCCTTGCCAAGGGTGCAACCCTGCTCGCAGGCGGCAGACCACGGCCCGATCTGGGCTCACTATTCTTTGAACCCACCATCCTGACCGACGTTACCCCCGAGATGCGCGTTTACAGCGAGGAAACCTTTGGTCCGGTGGTCAGTCTGTACCGGTTTAGCGACCTCGAGCAGGTGCTAAGCCTCATTAACCAGAGCGAATATGGCCTCAATGCCAGCGTCTGGACAAGAAACCTGCGTAGAGGCCGCGAGGTGGCCTCACGCATCCAGGCAGGAACCGTCAATATCAACGAGAGCTATGCTGCGGCCTGGGCCTCGATGGACGCCACGATGGGCGGTTTCAAAGCCTCGGGCCTTGGACGACGCCACGGCAGGGAAGGGCTTTACCGCTTTACCGAGATACAGACGATTGCCATCGAACGCTTGATACCCGTCACGGGGCCGGCCTGGCTCCCTCGAGGTTGGTACGGGCGCATGGTTACGGCAGTCCTCCGGGCCTTCAAGTGGCTGACCCGATTGTGGTTTCGGGTGTGATGCCAGAGAGTGCTCGTGAGGCCATGTCAGCATGGCTACTATTTTTTGGATCGGCTCGACTTTCCGAGAATGGCTCTACTTGCGCCGGTAGCGCAGCACGTAGCTTTCCAGCCAGGCCACCAGTCCATACAGGGTGATACCCAGCAGCACCGTGACGGAGACGGCGGCAAGGGCGTTGGCGTAGTTGAAGTTGCGTTGCTCGGTCTGGGCCAGGTGACCCAGACCACCGCCCCCCAGTACAAACTCGGCCACCACTGCCCCAATCAGGGCCAGCGAGACGGTCAGGCGCAGACCGCCCAGGATTACGGGAAGGGCGCCGGGGAACTCGAGTTTACTGAACACCCCCCAGGCCGAAGCGCCAATGGTTTGAAAAACCTCGCGGTAGGTGCGGTCTACCTCGCGCACGCCGACCATGGTCGAGACCAGCACCGGGAAAATGGAGATGAGGGTGGCAATGGTCACCTTGGAGCCAAGCCCATAGCCAAACCAGATGATGAGCAAGGGAGCCACAATGATGGTCGGAATCGCTTGAAGGGCCACAATAAAGGGGGAAAGCAACCGCTCCAATGAGCGTCTTTGGCCCATTGCATAGCCGATGGGCAGCCCGATAGCCAGCGAGACCAGGATGCCCAGACCGGCAGTTTGCAGCGTTGTCAGAGCATTTTGTGCCAAAAGTCCGGCATTCTTCCCAATTGCTTCCCAGACCTGGGTGGGTGAGGGAACAAATACCGGCACTCGAGTAGCCATAATGCCCCAGGCCAGGAAAAACAACGCCAACAGCCCCATCGCACCGAAAATTTCCCAGGGTGGACGTAGAGGTTTGGGGGACGGCTCTATGAAGGTAGAATCGGCCACCCCCAGCCGTTCACGCAGCTCCGCTTCCAATCCATCGGTAAAAGCGGTGATCCGGCCTTCATCCCTGGTATCCAAAATCGCATCAATTTTGCCGCCGGTGAGCACCACCACCCGGTCGGCCAGGTACACCGCCTCGCGGATGCTGTGAGTGACAAAAAGGATGGTTTTGCCGGTGCGTTCGTGCAGTTGTTTGAGCTCGAGGTTGAAGCGCTCGCGCACCAGGGCATCCAGGGCTGCAAAAGGCTCGTCCATCAGCAGCACCTCGGCATCCTGGGCCAGCGCCCGGGCAATGGCTACCCGCGCTTTCATACCTCCGGAAAGCTGGTGTGGATACAGGTTCAGGTAAGGCTTCATGCCCAGGTGGGTCTCGATCCGGCCACGCCCGGTGAGTTCGATTGGGAGCTTGATGTTCTGCTCGACGGTACGCCAGGGTAAGAGCCGATAATCCTGGAAAACCATGGCGGGTCGGCCGGCTACTTCCACCTTGCCTTGCTGGGCTTTGAGCAGCCCTGCCACCACCCGCAGCAGGGTACTCTTGCCCCCGCCCGATGGTCCGATGATGGCGATGAACTCTCCCTTGCCTACCTCCAGGTCCACCCCCTTTAGGACCTCCCGCCCCTCGAATTCCACCGTCACTCCTGCCAGCCGTATGACAGCGGGGGTGGGGGTGGTCTGGGCCGGGGTAGGCACCGGATGGCTCATGGCTTTAGCATAACGCTGCTGGTAAAACGCACTGTATGAATGGCCTGTAACTTGAAGCCTGTCGGGAAAGGGACAACCTTAGCTGCCAAGGTTGTCAATGTCCAGGCTACGTTGACGCGGCGCGAAGACGCCTCCTGTGGTCTACTGTGCAGGGCTGACCCGTCGGTTTACGGTTGGTTCATCTGGATGTTTTATACTCGTATGTCTCGCGGAAACGGGGTATGGTTTCTGTGAATGGAGAGGAGTATCTATGACCGCAAGTAAAGGCCAGGTTGTGACCATTCGCTACACACTGCACGTTGACAATGAGCTCATTGACCAGGGTGAGCTGGACTATCTGCACGGGCATCGCAATATCGTGCAGGGGCTGGAAGAGGCCTTGGAGGGAAAGGCTGCGGGTGAAAGGGTTGTGGTCTCGGTTTCTCCAGAAAAGGGCTACGGCCTCTACGACCCTGAGGGTGTTCAGGTCCTTGAGCGCGATGCCTTTCCGGCAGATGCTGAGCTGGTCGAAGGGGCCATGTTCTATGCCGAAGATTCGCAAGGCAATCCCATGCCTTTTACGGTACTGAATGTGGACGGCAAAGAGGTCACCATCGACTTCAACCATGCCCTGGCCGGCGAGACCCTGCAGTTTGATGTCACCCTTACGGCCATTCGACCTGCAACGCCGGAGGAGCTCGAGCACGGCCACGCCCACAGCCTGCACGGGCACCATCACCAATAGCTAAGATCAATGCAATAGCGGGGCAGGGGAGTTGGTTCCTTTGCCCCGAATTTGACGCTCCCAAAACCTTTGGCTTGACCAGGGCCTGCTAAAATTTCGCTATGCGACAGTTCGCCACCAGTCGACCCGACCGCCTCGAGGACGACTTTGTAATCAGTCTTTACCATAAGTCCAAGCGCAACTTCTGGAATCCGCAAGACCTGGATTTCGCTCAGGATCGCCGTGACTGGGCCTCCTTGAGCAAAGCCCAACAGAATGTTTTGCTGCATCTGTCTGCGCTATTTGTGGGAGGAGAAGAGGCGGTCACGCTGGATCTGGCGCCCTTGTTGCTCTACGTGAGCCAGGCAGGCCGCTACGACGATGCGATTTACGTAGCAACCTGGACTTTCGAAGAAGCCAAACATACAGAGTTCTTTGACCGCTTTCACCGCGAGGTTGTGGGCGAGGTGCCCGAACTGACGCTGTTTCACACATCGTCCTGGCGGCAAATTTTCCATCAGGCCCTGCCGCAGGCTATGAGCGCACTCCAGACCGACCCCTCACCAGCCACCGAGGTTCGCGCACTTGGTACCTACAACCTGATTGTGGAAGGGGTACTGGCCGAGACGGGGTACCGCGCTTACAAAGAAGTGCTGGAAAAGGAAAACCTGATGCCAGGTTTGCGCAACGGACTGGGCCATGTGCAGGCGGATGAGGGCCGCCATATCGCTTTTGGCCTGCATAACCTTAGCAGGCTGCTGCACCATTACCCGCAAACCAGAGAGGTGCTGGAAGACGTGCTGGCCGAGCTGATTCCGGCGGCGGTCGGTATCGTGAGCGAGGTTTTTGCAGCCCACCAGCCCATGCCCTTTGACATTGCCGAAAGGGATTTCGTGGACTTTGCCCTACGACAAATTCAGCATCGCAACGAGGTTTTACAGCGTCCTTTTGGCTTAATCTGAATCGCATTGGCAACTAGCAATGGCAATCACGCTGGACTCAAGTAGATATTCAAAGCCAAACCCCTCTGAGGCTGGGTTGCACCATAAGCGGCGCAACTTGAATCCTGGAGCACACCCCACCCCACCCCTCCCTACGGTCGGCGAAACAAGCATCTCGGCGAAGCAAGCGTCTCCCTTCCAAGGGGCGATATCGCCCTCCGCTACGCGGATAACTTTGGTCGGAGAGAAAGGCATCTCGGCGAAAAAAGTGTATCCCGTTGGTCGGGTTAGTTCTCCAACATTCGGTGCCGAACTAACCCAATCTGGTATGAGTTAATATTTATGCTAATCCGCTAACAATAAGGCCTCTTGCGGGAATAGTGAAAAAAAGTGTTAGGTGTTCTATAGCCGGGCAATTGGTTTTCTTTGCTTAGCAGCGGGCAAGGCTTGTATGCAAAACTCCCTAGGCCAAAAGCCCTTGCAAAATAGGCTGCCCTTTGGGAAGTTTGAAGGCCAGGTATTCGTTTTGTGCGCGGAATAGAACCACCAGGTGTTGAGGTGCTCTAAGGTGCATAAACAAAGGCAGGGCATAACGCGGCTCGCCCCGTTCGATGCGGGTGTTGCCCAGGGTATACGCCATGAAGAAGTCCTGGTCGCTTTGCATCAGGTTGGCGGTGTAGAAAAGGGTCAAATCGGCGTGGTCTTTATCCGCTCTGGTCAGGGCTTCCCAGACCAGTTCCTGGGCCTGGCCTGCGCTCAGATATTCGCCCTGAACAAGGCCCAGCCAACCATAAAAGGCAGCTGGAAACTGCTTGAACTCGTAGTAAAACCCGCCTGGACTATGCCACCAGCGGACAATTTCATTTTCTCCGGGGTTGCCCTGAGCGTGCTCGAGGGCATACTCGCGGGCCAGAGCAAAGGACTTCAGGTCGGGAAACTCCCCGGTTTCTATGCCCTCCAGGAGCATTCGCTGCGGGTCTATCTCGATACCAGCGTTCATGTTGGTTCACCAGGAAATTCGCCAGTCCGGGCGGCTGAGGTAGCGTTCAGGAGGGGCTTGTCTCCAATATGCAGTGCTGTAATGCCCCCGGTAAAAAGCTGGTAGCGGGTGCTAAAGCCTGCCAGGCTCATCATGCTGGCAAGGGTGGGGGGGTCGGGGAAACGCTCTACCGATTCCGGAAGGTATCGGTAGGCCGAGGCGCTGCCGGAAACCAGTCCACCTATAAGGGGCAGTATGCGGGTGAAATAGAAGCGGTACAGCACACCCAGGCCACTGCGGGGAGGTGGCGGAAACTCCAGAATGCACAGCCTTCCGCCAGGGGCGATTACCCGGTACAGCTCGGCCAGTGCTCTGGGGTAGTCGGCAAAGTTGCGAAAGCCAAATGCGATGGTTACGGCGTCGAAGCGGTGGTCGGGGAAAGGTAGCTTTAGCGCGTCGGCCTCGACAAAATCAATGTTGAAGCCGGCTTTTTCGGCCTTTTTACGGGCCAGCTCGAGCATCGGAGGCGCAAAATCACCACCCACAACCTCCGACTCCGGCGCTACCTTCTTAAGCAGCAGGGCGATATCGCCGGTGCCCGTGGCCAGATCGAGGATGCGTCCCGGATTCCTCTCTAAAGCGGCCTTCACTGCGGCCACACGCCAAACCTGATCTACCCCAGCCGACAGTACCCGGTTGAGCAGGTCGTAGCGCGGGGCAATCTCAGAAAACATCTTTCGAATGGCCTGGGCTTTGGCCTCGGTAACATCTTGCACTTGCAAAGTTTAGCATTCCCCTGGGCTAGCCGATTGGAGTGAACCCCAGGTTTTCCGATTGGCCCAAAAATGCTTCGACAAATCGCGACTGCCCTCACGGGGAACTACTACCTTTTCCAAGCGTGCAGTGTAGAATCCGCTCTGAGGAAGCTATGAGTCGGTATTTGTTTTTGATCGTGGGTGGGCTGGCATTGTTGACCATGATCCTGGCCCCCTGGGCTGTTCCGCTGCGGGAGTTCGACGGTACGGGCTACCTGCTCAATCCACTGGGGGCCATCAACCCAAAAGGGCTCACCCTGCCGGAAGGTCTGTCCTTCAACTGGCTGGGGTTGGCGTTGGGCTTTTGGGTGCTGTTGCTGCTTGCGGCCAGCGTGACTCTGTTTGTGCCAAACGCCGAAACCAGGGCCAGAGTGCTTTATATCCTTGGCGGTATCGGCATTGCTGTTTGCGTGGTTGAGGCTGCTCTTTTTTATCAGGCTATCCATGCCGCAAACGACGCGGCAGTTGCCGCCGGGGCTCGGCGCCCCCCCCTGAGGCGATTTGCCCTATCGCTGGGTGTCTATGCGGGGTTTTTCTACTCTCTGAGCTTACTGCTGTTGGCTCGAATGCAACTTCCGGGGGGTCTGGCCTTCCTGGTGCGCTTCCGGGGTGTGGTGGTGCCCATCGTCTCGCTTTTGCTGGCAGTGGTGGTGGGGGCCGTGGTGGTGGCCATCCTGCGGCCTGGCCTGGGCACGCAGGGAGTCGAAGGGCTGGGGCTGCGCGAGTTGATAGCCGGAAAACTCGACCTGGTGACCTATACCTTCCAGATTCTATTTAGTCCCGTGCTTGGCTTGACCGGAATATTCACCAGCCTGGGCTTTGCTACCCCACTTATCTTTACCGGGCTGGCCGTGGCCTTTGGGTTTCGTGCGGGAATGTTCAACATTGGCGCACCTGGTCAGCTTACGATGGGAGCGCTGTTTGCAATGCTGGCAGGCGTGTACCTACCGCTGCCTGGATGGTTGCTGCTACCGGTAGCCATCATGGCCGCAGCCCTGGGCGGGGCCTTGTGGGGGGGCATCGTGGGCTGGCTCAAGGCCCGCTTTGGCGCCAACGAGGTCATCAACACCATCATGATGAACTACATCGCGGCCTCAGTGTTGTTGTTTATGCTGGCGGCCAACGAGTACCGCTTTTTCGGCCAGACGGTGCGCCTGCCCTTCAAGGCCGAAGGCTTCGAGGGGCGCAGCGAGGAGATGCAGGAAGGGGCCCGCATCCCCCTGATGATTCATATCCTGGCTCCGGACAGCACTTTTTCCTGGGCTTTGCCGCTGGCGGTGATAGCCGCTATGGGGGCTTACTACGGATTAAGGCGCTGGGAGCTGGGAAAGCGCCTGTTGTTTTCGCTGGGGGCTATGGTGCTGGGCTTTGCGCTGGGCGGGCTGCTGCCCGGCTTCCCGGTGACCATCAGCTCAGCGCTGGCCTCGCAGCTGCTCAACGGTTCCTTCCTGATTGCCATTTTGGCCCTGCTCTTCTACAACTTCTACCTTTTTCGTACCTCTGCGGGCTACGAGCTGCGGGCCACCGGTCTGGCGCCCAAGGCTGCCGAGTACGCCGGGGTGAACCTCAAGCGAAAAACCGTTCTGACGATGGTGATCGCTGGAGCCCTGGCGGGGTTAGCGGCCACCCACTACGTGCTGGGGGCCGGTATGGACGGCACCTACCGGCTCAAGACGGCCATTCCGGCCAGCGTCGGCTTCGATGGTATCGCCGTGGCGCTGATGGGCCAGAACATGCCCCTGGGCATCTTTCTCTCGGCTAGCCTGTTCGGTGTGTTGCTGGCGGGGGGGGTCTCGCTTAACGCGCAGCTGGGCATCAGCAACCAGATCATCCAGGTTCTTCAGGCCCTGATTATCCTGTTTATTGCGGTGGGGGGGCTGCTGCCGCGCTACTTCACCGACCCGTTGCGGGCCGCCCAGATCGAGACCGAGGCCAAGGCCGAGCAGGAGGCCCGGCAGGCTAGGTCCGCACCCGCAGGAGGAGACTAAGCCATGGAGATTGTTATCGCGCTCTTTTTTTCCACCCTGCGCCAGGCCGCGCCGCTTTTGCTGACCTCGCTGGGCGGGCTGTTTTCCGAGCGCAGTGGGGTAGTGAATATCGCCCTCGAGGGCATGATTCTCTTTGGTGCCGCTGCCGCGGCCATCTCCGTGAACCGCATCGAGGTAGCTACCGGGGGGCAGGTGGCCTTCTGGATTCCCTGGGTGGGTTTGCTGGCCGGGGCCTTGGTGGGCGGGCTGGTGGGCCTGGTGCACGCCATCGCCTGTATCCGCTACCGGGCCGACCAGATTGTCTCTGGTACAGCCATTAACATCGCCGCCCTGGGGGCCCCCTCCATCGTGCTGCAGGTGCTCTACAACAACACCTCCACCTCGCAGGAGGTAGTCAACCGGCTGCCCAATGTGCCTTTGGGGCCGGGCAGCGTCTCGATTCTGGTCATCGTGGCCTTTTTGCTGGTGCCGCTGGTCTGGTGGGTGCTGTTCAAGACCCCCTGGGGGCTGCGCCTACGGGCGGTGGGCGAGCACCCCGAGGCCGCTGAGACTATGGGCGTGAATGTGATCCGGATGCGCTATACAGCGGTGATTTTGTCGGGGGTGCTGGCGGGGATTGCCGGGGCCTACCTCTCGATTGGCTTCCTCAACCAGTTCATCCGGGCCATGAGCGCGGGGGCGGGCTTTATTGCCCTGGCGGCCCTTATCTTCGGCAAGTGGCATCCCTTTGGGGTGCTGGGGGCTACCTTGCTCTTTGGTTTTGCCCAGGCCCTGGCCATCCAGCTTCAGGGGGGCGATATTCTACCCGCCACCATCGTGCAGGCCATGCCCTTTATCCTGACCATGCTGGTGCTGGCCGGCTTCATCGGTCGCAGCCGTCCGCCCGCAGCGGTGGGCAAGCCCTACGACAAGTAGGGGGCTGGCCCACAGAACCCAGGTTTGCAGGGCTACACCTCAAAGGCCCTTTGCGGTACGAGCTGCACGTAGGCCACAGCCCGGGCCACCGTCGAGAAGCCCAGCAGCAGCAGGTACATGCTTATCTGTAGGGGTAGCCAGGTCGAAAGGGTCGAGACCAGGACCAAAGCCTCGAGGATGGCAATCAACAAAAGGTGCTGGCCCAACCCCCCCTGCTGCATCAGGTCCCAGCCCTTGCGAATGGCTTTTTGCCAGGTCTGCTCGTCGTCTACCATGATCTGAAAGGTGTAGAACCACAGCAGGTTGATGGCCATTAGACCCAGATACCCCAGAAGCGAGGCCAGCAGAGCATTCGGCACCGCGACCGGAAGGCCGACCACAAACGCTGCCAGGGCGCTGGTGACAAACACCATTCCCGCCACGATGTTGTGCCCGCTGGTATGGCCCCACAGGGCCTCGGGGTGCCACGCCCCCGTGCGGGCATAACGGGTTAGAACCGTGTAAAGGCCAACCTGCATGGGCCCGGCCAGCAGGCCCAGGGTAAACAGGCTAACCAGCAGGGCTTGAATCAGCAGCCAGACAATGCCCAAGGGGTGCTGGGCCAAAAGCCCAAAACTACGGGTGAGCACCTTGCCGATCTCAAGCACAACACACTCCCGGTAACGGTTGTACACAGCGGTGATGGTTTTGCTTGTAGGGCATCGCCCCAAGTGTAGCAGAGCAGAGTAGGTTAGGCCATCTCGCGCAGTGTCTGGCAGTCCCAGAAGAGGCCTTGGGCATTCCCTCACTCCTGGCCCGATTCCAGGAGTAAAGAGGGGCTCAGGCTCGCCATGAAGATTTATGAACCTGAAAGGGGAGATTTCGGGGGCATCAGGCCCGTTGCACAAGTTGCACAATATGCTTGGTGCATGCTGGCAGCGCCCGCAGAGCACCTTTGAGAAAACCGGGTTTCAGGTTGGTTTGGGGTAGGTTTTGCAGGGCTATCCAGCGGAACCATAAATCCTGCCCCTGCTCCTGTCCGCGTAGCGACTCTGGAGTGGGTTGAAGTGGTACATCCACGGCAAAATACAGGCCCAGTTCATGAAAGTTGCGCCCGCCCAGCTCGAAGAAATTTTCTGCTACCCATAGCATACGGCCCACAGTAGCTATAACCCCTAGCTCTTCGGATATTTCTCGAGCCAGGGCCGAGCGAGCTTCCTCGCCCAGCTGAACCTGCCCACCCGGCAAGTACCAAAAATCGCCTTGTGGCTCGTGGCACAGCAATACCTGCTGGCGCTTGATGATCACAGCGCCCACCCGGTAGATGAACCGGGTTTCCGGGTGTTCAAAGCCAGACACGCTCTAAGCTTACAGCCTGGAACGATTTCTATCTGGCAGTAGTGCTGAAGGTCTGGCGAGTGCTGGCGCGTTACTCCCGCCGTAGTTCGCTTTTGTGTACGGTCACCCAGCTGCCTTCCTCGGTAATCAGATCCACGGTTCCGGCCAGAGGGTTGAGCTTGGCCACTTTGCCGCAGGTGCCCTGGATGCTACAGGCTTTGGAATTTTTGCGGGGTAGGTCGGCCAGAAGCTCCTGGTAGAGGTCGTGCTCGTACTGCAGGCAGCAAAGCAAACGACCACAAGGCCCCGAGATTTTTTCTGGTGAGAGGGGAAGCTGCTGGTCGCGGGCCATCTTGATGGAGACCTGGGCAAAGTCCTGTAGCCAGCTCGAGCAACACGACTCCATGCCGCAGGCCCCCAGGGTTCCCAGGTAGGCCGTCTGGTCACGCGGGCCCAGGGCGATGAACTCCACTCGAGCCCCCGCGAGCTTGTTCAGTTCGCCCACCCAGCGCCGCAGGTCAATGCGCTCCTCGGCTGCGTAATGCACCGAGATATGGTTGCCATCCAGGGTGAATTCGCAGCCCAGCACCTTGGCCCGGATGCCCTCACGACGCAGGCGGGCTTTGAGCCACCACTGCACCTCTTCGCCTCGGTTTTTCAGGCTGGCATGGTTTTCCAGGTCTTCTGGGGTCGCCATGCGAACTACCTCCCCTACGGCGTTGCCCAGGTGGGGTTCGGTGCGCACCCTGGCAAGTTCCAGCCCGCGTGCAGTACGCACCACTACCCAGCTACCCACAGGGGGAGGCGGGTCGCTGTACCGGTAATCGTAAATTTTGGGGCCATGCGCGAATCGCACGCCGACGCATTCCATGAGAACCTCCCGAAAAGGGCCGAATAGCTGCATTCAACCCGGTTGAATCGTTGCAGGTTGGATTGCAAAGGACTCACAATCCATCCCTAGAGTAAAGCAGAATGGCTCCGTAAATCTAGAGCCGAGAGCTTCAAAGCCAGCCAGGTATGCACCAGGTCCTCGCTTACATAAGCCGAAAGGGCGTCCTGGGCACGACTGAGGGCCTCGAGGGCTTCTTTATAGGCCGGGCTTTCTGGCCGGAAGTGTTGTCCCAGGCGCCGCCCCAGGTACGGTAGTGCATCTTCTATTTCACAGAGCAGCTTGAGCGCTTCCAGGGTTTGCGAAGGCCCGGCCTGCAAGGCCTCCAGAAAGCCCTGGGCACGCCCGCTGAGCCTGGCAAACTCGGCCGGGTGCTCCAGTGCCCAGCGCGCTTTGCCAACCGACCCCTGGGCAAAAGCCAGCACCTCCGGGTCGCTGCTCAGGATTTGCAGCTCGGTCTGTGGCAGCGGAGCGAAACCGACCTCGAGGCTCCGGCTGACCAGGGTGGGGAGCACCAGCTCGCGGCTGGGGGCTACCAAAATCAATCGGGCAAAGGCGGGGGGCTCCTCCAGCACCTTTAGCAGCGCATTGGCAGCGGCTTCACCCAACCAGTGGGCACCATTGATAACTGCTACCTTGGCTTTGAAACGTGGATAGGTGACTATCCAGTCCAGCAGGCTTTGCTCCTCACTGCCCTCGCGGGGGGCGATTTGCTCGAGGCGGATCTGCGGTACGCGGGCTCTTCTGCCGGTTTTGGTCTGTTGCTCCGGGGCAATCTCCAGGTAGTCTGAGTGGGGCTCGAGACGGCAGGAAGCACAGCGGCCACAGGGCGGAAACCCCTGTTCGCAGTTAAGGCCCGCCGCAAACCACCTGGCTACCGTCCGACGCCCGACGCCTTCTGGGCCGGTGAACAAAAAGGTTTGCGCCTGTAGCCTGGGCAGAAGCTCGAGGATTCGCTGGTGTCCTAGGATTCGCATGGCGATCGGGAGTGGTACAGCGCGGTGTGCCGGTGTTGCAGGGGACTACTGGGCGCTTTACTGGTAGCACGGCTGGCCTCTAGCGCAGGTTTTTTCTGCACGGCGCAAACGCCTGGGGGGCTATTTCCCAAGCACCAGACGCTCGTAGAGCCACATCGGGAACTGCTCGTGATGCAGGCGTGAAAGCACGTGCTCGAGGTTGTACTTGGCGCGGAAGAACTCTACGGTGTCTTCTTCGGAGTCCCAGATGGCATAGGCGGCCCCGGTCACACCGTCCCTGGGCTGGCCGGTGGAACCGGGATTGATGATGGCCCTGGCCTTGGGTGCAACGATGAGTTCGCCACCGTTGGCGTAACGCTGATAGCGTACCCAGCGTCCCTGAGGAGAGCCGGCATCGGCACTGGTGGCCTGGCCGCGTACGTTGGTGCTTTCCAGGCTGAGGTAGCTTCCGGCCAGATGGGTATGCCCGTGGAAAATCCAGCGGTGACTCACCCTATTGAACACATCCCGAGCCTGTTCGACTTCTTCCAGATAGGCCAGTGGGTCAAGAGGGCTGCCGTGTACCAACAGGGCCCCTTCGACTTCGGCGGTCCAGGGCAGCTTGGTGAGGTATTCGCGGTTCTCGGGGCTGATACGCTCGGCCTGCCAGGACAGGATTTCCAGCACTGGCCCTTCAATTTGCATGGACTTGATCTCGAGCAACCAGATATCGTGATTGCCCATCACGCCCCTGGCATTGACCGAGCGCAGCCAGTCCAGTACCCGATTCACATCGGGATAGTAGCCCACCGCGTCGCCCAGAAAAAGAACCTGGTCGTAGCCCCTGGCTTCCTTCAGGACAGCCTCGAGGGCCGGCCAGTTACCGTGGAGGTCGGAAACAATCAGGTAGCGCACAACACTCCCATCATACAGAGCTTCTGTGGAAAAGCCTTGTGAAAACGGTTTGAATAGCCCGGCTCATAACCTTAGCCTTCATGCTAGCAGCCATACCCCTGTTTGACGGGCCATTTTCATCAGCAAGGGCCGGTTGTTGTTGCGGCCGCGAAAAATTTGCAGTGGACTACCCCCTCAGCCTGAAGCGCTGAATCTTTCCGGTGGTGGTCAGGGGCAGCTCTTCTACATAGTGGACTTCTCTGGGGTAGGCATGGTGCCCTACCCTCCGGCGCACCTCATCTTGCAGGGCCTGGGTCAGGGACAGAGAGCCGGTCTGTTCCGGGCGAAGCTTAACATAAGCCACGATGCGCTGACCCCGTTCGACGTCGGCCACCCCCACCACCGCCACCATCGCAATGGCGGGGTGGTGCAGGAGGGCTTCCTCCACCTCAAACGGGCTGATGCGGTACCCGGCTGCCTTAATCAGATCGTCGGCGCGGGCTTTGAACCACAGGTAGCCGTCCTCGTCTTTGCTGCCCAGGTCGCCGGTTCTCAGGTAGGGGCCGATGAACTTCTGCTGGGTGGCCTCGAGGTTGTTCCAATATTCCAGGAAGGCTACGGGGTCGGGGGTCAAGAGCGCAATCTCGCCCACCTCTCCGGGAGGTAACGGCTGCCCGGCCTCGTCGATAATCTCAACCCGGTGTCCGGGGTAGGGCAATCCCATAGAACCCGGTCGGATGGGGTCGGTGGTGTAGCTGTTGCCCACCAGCAGGTTGGCCTCGGTCTGCCCATAGAACTCGTTGACCGGGAGGCCAAGGTTATCCTGAACCCAGGCCAGAAGTTCGGCCCCCAGGGGCTCGCCCCCCGAGTGGATGCTTTGCAGGGTAGTGGGGGGTACAACCTCCTCGAGCTGTCGCAGCAGCTTAAGAGCGGTGGGGAAGAGGAAGGTGTGGGTTACCTGCTGGCTGTGTAGCAGGTGCAGGGCCTCCTGGGGGTCGAAGCGCTGGGTGCGGTAGGCTACCACGGTGTAGCTGTTAGCCCAGGCACACAGCAGCACGTTGAACAAACCGCCAATCCAGGCCCAGTCTGCCGCCGACCAGTAGATGGCCTCTTCCCCCGGAAAGTTGCAGAACATGCGAAAACCGGGCAGGTGTCCCAGCAGGGCGCGGTGGGGCAGCAGTACGCCTTTGGGTTGGCCGGTGGTGCCCGAGGTATAAATCAGGGTTGCCGGGTCGTCGGCGTGGGTGGGATGGCCGGTAAAACCAGGCTGGGCGGCCTGCAGTAAGTCCAGCAGTTGATCCTGGTATATGACCCTGATTTCTGCGGGCAGGTCGGGGTTCAGGGCTTGTAAGGTGTCGCGGTTGGCCACCAGCAAGCGTGTGCCGGAGTGCTCCAGGCGGTACAGCAGGGCATCCTGCCCAAACAGCACCGACAGTGGCAGGGCAATGGCGCCCACTTTGTAGAGGGCCAGGTGAGCCAGGGCCAGCTCGAGCGACTGACCCATTAAGAGCCCTACCCGGTCTTTGGGCCTCAAGCCCTGGGCCACTAGGGCATTGGCCAGCCGGCTGGATAGGGTGTTCAGCTCAGCAAAGGTTGTTTTGCGGCCCTGCTGGGGTTCAATCAGGGCGATGCGCTGGGGGTTGCGTACAGCAGCTTGCTCCACGGTGGCCTGCGCAATGTTGAAAAGGGTTGGAAGCTCCCAGCGAAACTGCTGGGCCAGCACGGCCCTGGGGGCGGGGGCAAAATGCAGGTGGTCCACCAGCGACAAATATACCTGCGGGGAGGGATATTCTGCTATTGTGCAGACCGTCATGAGTCGTACCGATTGGCTGGAAACCCTGCTGGCAGAGCGTACCCGCACCTTTGTGGACGAGTTTGGCAGCTTTTACGCCTGGCTCGAGGGTTCGTATGGGGGCGATAGCTTGCTGCTATGGATGAGCAACTCCATGCTGGAAGAGGTGTTGCCTCAGTTGCCCCAAGACTTCAAAGGACGCATCGTGCTGGGCCTGGATATCTCCGAAGAGCATATGGCCCCCTTTGCCCGGGCCCTGCACTGGGCCAGCCCGCGCCGGGCGCTGGTGGTGTGTGCAGGTGAGGGTCTGGGCATCCGCTATCCTGGCCAAAAAGAAGTGGCCGAGGGGGTGTGGGTTCCGTGGGACGACCCCCGCCAGGCCCGGCTGCTCGAGGTGGTGCTCAGGCCGGAGTTTGGCTACCTCGAGCCCAGGGCCTATGCCCCCTGGGAAGCCCCGGCCCCGGCTCCGCTGCCCACCTTCGAGGGGCCCAGGGTGGGTTCGGTGGGCTGGGAGCAGGGTATACCCACGTATGGCCTGGGTTTGGTAGGCTTAGATAAGAATCTCGAGGCCTTGCTCAGGGTATGGCGCATGCGCTAACCGGCAGGGCCCACAGGAGGAATAAACGTGCTGTTTGCCATCTTGTTTGCCATCGGCTCGATTCTGGTTACCTGGCTCTTGTACCTGGCCTTGCGCCCCCGCACCCTCGAGGTCGAGAGTGAAGGGGCCGATTTGCGCTACATCGGCATGGCACTGGTGCTGATAATTCTGACGGCTGCTACGGTGGCCTCGATGCTGTTGCTGGGCAAGCTCGGCCAGGCCAGCATCAGTTTCTAAAACTTGCTCCAGCTTGCCCCACACGGTTCGCTGTTGCCGTATGGGGCAGCGCTTTTTGTGTGTGTTGCCTGGCCCCGGTACAGATAACGTGCAGCCTGGGTGCAATTCTAACCATCCTTGGCCGATTTGCTCCAGGCTTGCTCTTACCCTTTGTAACCCGCTGAAACTTATCTTAACCCCGAGCATAACGTTCATTTGGACTGTAGCTCGCTGGTAATGCGGCTAGAATTGAAGCGGCACTTTGGTATAAGCCAAATGAAAAGGAGCTATATGACGAACGCACGTTGGACACCTCTTCTGGCTTTGCTTGCATTGCTGCTCACGGCCTGTCCCTCGCCAGGCACTCAGGCTAAGGGGCAGCTCGAAGTTACAGTGACCATTCCAGCCGGCTCAGGCATAAGTCCGAACGTATTGGTCACCGGCCCCGGAGGCTTTACCCAGACCATCAGCCAGGATGGGGTCAGGTTGTTTGACCAGGCCGCCGTGGGCGACTACACCATTACCGCCCAGGATGTGATCGCAGGCGGGACTACCTACACCGGCACGGTCTCGGTAGGCTCCAACCCTGGAACCAGCAATTCGGCCACGGCCACGGTCACGGCCAATAGCAAAACCACTGCAACGGTGGCGTATGCGGCTGCCCTGAGCGGTTTACAGGTCAACGTCAGCAACCTTCCGGCTAACACCCAGCGGGTGATTGTACGGGCCAGGGCTTCGGACGGCACCACCACCGAGGACACCAGCCTGACCGGTAACGGCACGGTCAATCTGGATGTCCCCAACGGAACCTACAGCGTTCAGGTGCTGGCTGTGGTGGGCACCTCCTCGACGGTTGCCTCGAGCCTTGAGAGCTTCTTGACCAGTGCCACTGCGCCTGCGGTGGTAGACGCCAACACTTTTACCTCCCGACCGGCCACGGGGCGTCTCTACCTGGCCATTTTCGACACCACCAGCCCGGCCACGGCCAGCGGGGTGGCCTACCTGAGCGACGCCCAGTTGCAGGGCAGTTCAACTCCCGTCCCATCGTCCCAGTTGAGGCTGGAGCCCAGTGTGCTCAGGGTGGCTTTCGACCGGCAGGGGAACCTTTTTGAACTCAAGCAGGGTAGCTCGGCGGCCAGTTCCCAGACCCTTATCAAGCGTTATGCCCCCAGCACCGCCCAGAACAACGCCTTCAGCCCGGTAGACTTCGTCATCACCAACGGCTACTTCACCCTGCCGGCTTGCAGCAGCCCCCCCTGCCAGGACCGCAACCTGACCTCGCCAACCGCCTTGGCCTTCGATGCCAGCGGCAACCTCTGGCTGGCCGACCCGACCAGCGTAGCCCGCATCGACTCCAAAGGGGGTTCTATCCCGGCCAGTGCCCCGGCGGGTCGCCTGGTCTGCTTTTCGGCTGCCGATATGGCCGCCAAAGTGGGCGCGACCCCCAACACCCTTGGCACACCCGGCGTTATCTACTATGGGGCTGCAGTCGCCGGGGCGACCAGTCTGGCCTTCGATGGCTCGGGCAACCTGTGGATTGGGGCTTCGGTCATCACCCCCAGCGCAGCCCGGCGCCTGACCCGCATTCCCAGCAGCAGCCTTAGCTGTCCCAATCTGAACCCGGATACCGAAACTCCCCAGACGCTTCAGCTGGCCTCGGGTGATCGAAACTACACCGTGACCTCGAGCGTGGGTGAGCCCACCGACCTGGCCCTCGACCCTTCGGGCAACTCCATCTGGGTGGCCAACCGCACCGGCAACAACCTGCTCGAGTTCAGCACCGCCGTCACCTCCACGACCCCCAGCCCGCTCAAAACGGTAACCGTTACAGGGCAGCCCAGCCTGGCCCCCCGCAGCCTGGCCTTCGACGCCAGGGGCCGGCTCTGGGTAGGCGGCGGAAGCGCGCTCTTCTCACTCCCGGCCATTAGCAGCTCGGGTGCAGTTGCTGCGGACAAGAGCTTTAGCGCTTCCTTCCCGGTTACAAGCCTGGCCTTCAACCTGGGCGAGGCCAGCACCCCACCCTTCTTGCAGTAAATAACGGGTTCAAATTCTGAGGGAGCCAACGGCTCCCTCACTTCTTTTGGGGCCAACCATCTATTTTCTTAACGCTCGATATGCCCAATTTACCGTAAAGACGGCAAAACCAACCGGGTGTTTCTCCTTGAAGGATCGAGGCGAACCGTATAGACAACTGCTATAGCATTGTCCTGGACACGTTTTTGGGGCATTTGCCGTAAAATGCCTCGCCGTTCTCGTCGTTACGGAAGCCGTTATTGAAAAGTTGCTGGCTACAGGGGCTGTTTGAATCAGGTAATGAAGAGTAATAAAGGCTCAGTCCTATCGCATAAACGCCTATAACGCAGCGATTACGCCCCAGCACCTACCCTCTGGCTCAGGAGGATACAAATGCAATTGAAACGAATGCTTTGGTTTCTGACTGCCGGTGCTCTGTCCCTGGTTCTCACCGCTTGCCCTGGGCCTGGGGCCACCAAGGGGGTTCTGGAAATTACCGTGAACGCCCCCGCCGGGGTGACCCCCAGTGTGCAGGTGACCGGCCCCGGCACCAGCACCACCATCAGCACCACCGGCCTGACCACCCTGAGCGATAAGGAGCCGGGTGACTACACCATTCAGGTGGATAAGGTTGTTGCGGAGGGGATTGGCTACACCGGTAGCGGTGCAACTGTTATGGTGGAGGCCGGTAAAAAGACCTCCTACACCGTAGATTATGCGGCCTCGAGCGGCAAGATTCGCGTGACCATTACCGGGTTGCCGGATGGCCTGGATGCCGAGGTCAACCTCAAGAAAGAAGACGGTTCCAACCTTAACAGTGCGCCCATCAACGCCGAGACGGTCCTCGAGGACGTGTCCCCCGGCACCTACACCATCGAGGCCCCCAGCCGCACCCAGGGCAGCTCTACCTATGCCAGCGCCCAGAACGGAGCGACCGTAACCGTGGTAGAGGGTGACGAGGCCGTGGTGGATGTGAGCTACACCCTCAACCCCGGCAGCGCCACCATCAACGTGGCGGGCCTCGATACCTCGGCACTACCCACCAGCCCGGTTACCGTTAGCCTGACTCAGGGCAGCACCACCATCAACCGCACCTTCCAGACCAACGGCCCGGTCAGCTTCGCCAACCTGGCCCCCGGCTCCTACACCATCAGCGCCAACCCCATCACCAGCAACGGCAGCCAGGATTACGCCTTCACCCTCTCCAAAACCACCCTCGTGGTGGCCTCGGGCAGCACCGACAGCGCCACCCTGACCTACAGCAAGCCCACCGTTGCGGTAAACCTGACCGACCTGCCCCAGGTGGGCACTGCGACGGCCCTAACCGTGGCCGCCCAGCAGGGGAGCAACCCACCGGTGACCCAGACCCTGAGCAACCAGGCCCTGCCCTTTAGCGGGCCGGTGACCCTTACCCTGCCCCGCTTCGGCAGCTACAGCCTGAGCGCTTACGGGGCCAGCAGCGGCCAGCCGGTGCAGGTTACGGGTGTGGTGGTGGACAGCTTCTTGACCAGCAACACCCCCAGCGCCAGCGTGAGCCCCGCGACCCCCAGCGCCAGCGCCACCCTGACCTTTAGCGACGGGGGCACCGGGCGGCTGTACGTGGCCGGCAACGGGGCCTTCAAGAACAGCAACACCGCCAACGACACCGATGCCGCTTACAGCATCACCGACTTCCAGCTGACCCAGGCCAGCCCAAGCCTGGTCTCCCTGGCCGGGTTGGATACCGCCGGTCTGTTCCGCATCAAGTTTGATGCCCAGGGCAACCTCTACGCAGTTTACCAGTACATCGACCCCAGCAACCGGGCGCGCATCCTGCGGGTCAGCGCGGCCAACCTGGCGGCGGGCCAGTTTAGCCCCACGGCCTCCGGCAACAAGCTGATCACCACCGACGCGCTGGGCAGCGACCCCGAGCCCGCCGACCTGGCCTTCGATGGAGCGGGCAACCTGTGGATCGCCAACGACTTTGAAAGCCGCCTGGTCTGCATCGCAGCCAGCGCGCTAACCGCTCCGGGCAACGTGACCACCCCCAGCGCGGTCTACACCTCCAACGTGTCGGTACGGCCACAGGACAGCTTCACCCTGACGCAAAACATCCACGCCCTGGCCTTCGATGGAGAGGGTAACCTGTGGTTCACTGCCGGCGACTACCGGGCCGATGTGGTGAGTGGCACTGCCCCGACCCAGACCGTCACTTACGGCCGCCGCGCGGTGCTGGCCCGGATCAACGCCAGCGCCCTGACCTGTAGCGAGGGCAGCCACAGCGCGCCGACCAACCTGGATGACACGGCCATCGAGGTGCGGCTGGATA
>FWPV01003018.1_pt1 | contig 39287 bp, 51 predicted proteins | sample 2228371 | NCBI WGS metagenome assembly FWPV01 (sample SAMEA103939776, study PRJEB20133) | metagenome
TGATCACGGAGATCGCGATGGAGGAAGGGCTTCGGTTTGCGATTCGTGAGGGCGGCCGCACCGTCGGCGCCGGCGTGGTGACCAAGATTTTGAAATAACGGTATAAAGAATATCGGAGATCAATAAATGGCGGGTCAAAAAATTCGCATTAAGCTGAAGGCCTACGATCATCGTTTGATCGATTCGTCGACGGAAAAGATCATCCGCACCGCCAAAAGCACGAATGCCATGGTGTCGGGTCCTATTCCGCTGCCGACGAGTCGGTCCGTATACACGGTGAACCGATCGCCGCACGTCGACAAAAAGTCGCGCGAACAATTCGAGACGCGCGTTCACAAGCGGGTGATTGATATTCTCAATTCGAACCCGAAGACCGTGGATGCGCTGATGAAACTCGAGCTGCCGGCCGGCGTCGACGTCGAGATCAAGGTGTGACGGGCTTGGCTGAAGACCCGTACGAATCGGTAATAACGAGAGTTTGGAAATCACATGCGCGGAATCATCGGTAAAAAACTCGGAATGACTCTGTTTCTCGATGCCGCCGGAAACGCCAACGCCGGCACCGTCATCGAGGCGGGACCCTGCTATGTGACGCAGGTAAAAACGGTCGAAAAGGACGGTTACAATGCCGTGCAGTTCGGCTTCGGCGAAAAGCGGGAGAAATCCGCCAACAAGCCGGAAAAAGGTCATGCGGCCAAGGCCGGATGCAAGCCTTTTCTCATCCTTCGGGAGTTTCGCGATTTCGACAGTCCCGAGCCGCTGCAGCTCGGCCAGGCGGTAAAGGCCGATCTCTTCAAAGAAGGCGAGCGCGTAAAGGTGACCGGCATCAGTAAAGGAAAGGGTTTCGCCGGCGTCGTCAAGAGGCACCATTTCGGCGGCGGTCCGGTAACCCACGGTCAGAGCGATCGTCTGCGTGCCCCGGGTTCGTTAGGACAGTCTTCTTATCCCTCCCGCGTGTACAAAGGGTTGAGGATGGCGGGGCGCATGGGCGGCGAGCGGGTGACCGTCCGCAATCTTCAGATTCTCAAAGTCGATCCTGAAAACAATATCATCATCGTCAAGGGCGCCGTACCGGGCGCAGTGAACGGATTTGTTTTAATCAGAAAGTAACGGTCTATGGAATTTGAAGTGTACAGCAAAGAGGGCGTGGCGACCGGCCGAAAGGTGAATTTGCCGGACGAGATTTTCGGCATCGAGCCCAACGAACACGCCGTCTACTTGGCGGTCAAGGCGTACTTGACCAATCAACGGCAGGGAACGCGCGCCACGAAAGGACGCTCTTTTGTTTCGGGCGGCGGCAAGAAGCCGTGGAAGCAGAAAGGACGCGGCACGGCGCGGGCCGGTTCAACGCGTTCGCCGATCTGGCGGCACGGCGGCACGGTTCACGGTCCGCTTCCGCAGGAATTCCACTTGAAGGTTCCGAAAAAGGTGAAACGGCTGGCGCGTCTTTCCGTGCTGTCGCAGAAGGCGCGCGAAGAGAAGATCAGGGTGGTGGAGGATTTTACCCTGGAAGAGGCCAAAACCAAATATATGGCCGGCATTCTTAAAAGCTTCAACGTCTACAACGAAAAGGCGCTGCTGCTGCTGCCCGAGTACGATCCCAAGCTTCACCTGGCCGGCAGAAACATTAGAAACTTTCGCATGACCCGAGCGGCGGACGCTTCTACCTATGATCTGTTGGACTGCCGGATGCTGCTCATCATGGAAGGCGCGGTGGAAAAACTAAAGGAAGTTTTAGGATAATGAAGAAGCACAGCGAAGTGTTGATTCGGCCGATTCTAAAAGAAAAGATGCTGAAACTGCAGGAGGCCGAGCGCAAGTACGGCTTTGTCGTCGATCGCAACGCCAACAAGATCGACATCAAGCGCGCCGTCGAGAAGCGGTTCGACGTCAAGGTGGACAGCGTGCACACGATGATCGTTAAAGGTAAGACCAAGCAGAGCAACACGCGGCGCGGACTTACCCGCGGCAAACGGCCGGACTGGAAAAAGGCGATCGTTACGCTGCATGAAGGCGACAAAATCGATTTCTTTCAGACCACTTGAGGTTGAGGAGAGACGTTCATGGCGGTAAAGACATACAAGCCCATTACCCCGGGGCAGCGGTTCAAAACGGTCGCTTCGTTCGCCGAAATAACGGCGGTTCGGCCGGAGCGTTCGCTGATCGAACCTCTGAAGAAGAGCGGCGGCCGCAACAACCTGGGACGCATCACCTCGCGGCGCCGCGGCGGCGGTCACAAACGCATGTACCGCATCATCGATTTCAAACGCAACAAGGACGGCATACCGGCGCGCGTGGCGTCCATAGAGTATGACCCCAATCGCAGCGCCTACATTGCCCTGCTTAATTACGCCGACGGCGAAAAGCGATATATCATTGCCCCCAACGGGTTGAAGGTGAACGACACCGTGATCAGCGGCGACGATGCGGAGATCAGCGTGGGCAATACCACGTCGTTGAGCCGAATTCCGCTGGGCACCATGATTCACAACATCGAATTGCGGATCGGCAAAGGCGGGCAGATCGCCCGTGCCGCAGGCTGCTATGCGCAGCTCATGGCCAAGGAAGGAAATTACGCCCATCTGCGTCTGCCTTCCGGAGAGGTGCGTATGGTTCGTTTGGAATGCCGCGCCACCATCGGGCAGACGGGCAACTTGGAACATGAGAACATCAGCATCGGCAAGGCCGGTCGTTCGCGGTGGCTGGGACGGCGGCCGAAGGTCCGCGGCGTGGCGATGAACCCGGTCGACCATCCGCTCGGCGGCGGCGAGGGCAAAACCTCGGGCGGTCGTCATCCGGTGACGCCGTGGGGCAAACCGACCAAAGGTTACAAAACGCGCAAACGCAAACCGTCGGATGCTTTCATTGTGAAACGCAGGAACAAATAGGATCAAAACATGGCCAGATCGATTAAAAAAGGTCCTTATATTGATCAAAAGCTTCTGAAAAAGATCAACGACCTGAATCAGAAAAACGAGAAAAAGGTCATCAAGACCTGGGCGCGGCGCTCCACCATACCGCCCGAGTTCATCGGTCACACCATAGCGGTGCACAACGGAAACAAGTTCATCCCGGTGTTCATCACCGAAAATATGGTCGGCCATAAATTGGGCGAGTTTGCGCCCACGCGCACCTTTCGCGGCCATGTCGGCAAGAAAGTAGAGAAAGCGAAGCGCTGAGAAATCCGAAACGTCTTTGGAGATCGATTCGATGGAAGGTAAAGCATATGCGAAGTGGATTCGCATGTCGCCCTACAAGCTGCGGCGCGTAGCCGCCATGGTACGCGGCAAGCGGGTGGAGGACGCATTGAATCTGCTGCATTTCAGTAATACGGCTGCATCGCTGCCTCTCGAAAAGGCGGTGCGCTCGGCGGTGGCCAATGTTCTCAACAAGGAGTCGGCCGCCAAGTTGACGTCGGATGATCTGTTCATCAAGGAGCTCAAGATCGACGGCGGGTTCACCATGAAGCGATTCCGAGCCGCCTCGATGGGCCGCGGCGTGCGCATCCGAAAGCGCACCAGTCACATTACGGTCGTGGTTGCCGAAAGAGAAAAGTAACTAGCAGGAGCTGAGGTTGGGACAAAAGACAAATCCGATCGGGTTCAGATTGGGAGTGATCCGCACCTGGGACTCCCGATGGTTCGACGAGAAGAACTTCGCTGAAAAGTTGAGCGAAGACTTGATGCTCCGCAAATATGTTCAGAAGCGGCTGCAGCGGGCAAGCATCTCCAAGATCGTCATAGCCAGAACGCCGAAGCAGATCACGCTGACGATCCACACGGCGCGGCCGGGCATCGTCATCGGCCGCAAGGGCGCCGAGGTCGACAAGCTGAAGGAAGAGCTGCAAAAGTGGACCGGCAAAGAGATACAGCTCAACATCGAAGAGATCAAGCGCCCCGAGCTCGACGCCTACCTGGTGGCGGAAAATATCGCCGCTCAATTGGCCGGCAAAATCTCCTTTCGCCGCGCCATGAAAAAGGCCATCATGTCCGCCATGCGCATGGGTGCCGAAGGCATTCGTATCTGCTGTTCGGGACGTTTGGGCGGCGCCGAAATGTCGCGCACCGAACAGTACAAGCAGGGCCGCATTCCGCTGCACACGCTGAGAGCCGACATTGATTTTGCCAGAGCGATCAGTTATACAACCTACGGAACTATCGGCGTCAAAGTGTGGATCTGCAAAGGCGAAGTGATCGGCGACCCGCTGATGGAAGAGCAGAAAGACTAACGGAGAAGACACCTCATGTTGATGCCCAAACGCGTAAAATATCGCAAGCAGCAGCGCGGACGGATGAACGGCATTGCGGTGCGCGGCTCGCGGCTGGCCTTCGGACAGTTCGGGCTTAAGGCGCTGGAGCCGGCCTGGGTTACGGCGCGGCAGATCGAAGCGGCGCGTATTGCCATTACCCGCTTTGTGCGGCGCAGCGGCAAAATGTGGATCCGCATCTTTCCCGACAAGCCGGTGACCAAAAAGCCCGCCGAAACCCGTATGGGAAAAGGAAAGGGTGCGCCTGAGTTCTGGGTGGCCGTCGTCAAGCCGGGACGCATTTTGTTCGAAATGGACGGCATACCCGAAGAGACCGCCCGCGAGGCGCTGCGGCTGGCGGCGCACAAGCTGCCCATCAAGACCGTTTTTGTCAGCGCCAATGATCACGGAGAATAAGGATGAAGGCTGAAGAGATTCGTCAGCTCAGCGACGAGGAGCTGAAACTTAAACTGGAAGATGCGATCGAAGAGCTGAGCAACCTGCGTTTTCTCCATTCGACGCATCAGCTCGACAATCCGATGAAACTGCGCACACTGCGCAAAGACATCGCGCGCATGAAAACCATTTTGCACGAAAGACAAGCGGCCTCGAAACAAAATTAGGCCGCGGCAGGAGAGGAACGGAGAAGACTCGTGGAAAAAGGTCATAGAAAAATCATCGTCGGCGTGGTAACCAGCGACAAGATGGACAAAAGCCGTGTCGTGACGGTCGAACGCCAGGTGCGCCATCCCTTGTACAAAAAGTACGTCAAAAAAAGCCGCAAGTTCATGGCGCACGACGAGAACAACGAGAGCCACGTCGGCGACATTGTCAAGATCATAGAGACCCGGCCGCTGAGCAGGCGGAAACGGTGGTGCCTCATTGAGATCGTGGAACGTGCGAAATAAAGCAGCTCAAGCGGAAGGAACACGGAGATGATTCAGGAATATACGCGGCTCAACGTTGCCGACAATACCGGAGCCAAGAAAGTCATGTGCATCCGGATACTCGGCGGCAGCAAGAGGAAGTACGCCACGGTGGGCGACATCATCATCGTCACCGTGAAGCAGGCGCTGCCCAATTCGTCGATCAAAAAGGGCGACAAGAGCAAAGCGGTGATCGTGCGGACCGTTAAGGAGCGCCGGCGCAAGGACGGCTCCTACATTCGTTTCGACGAAAACGCCGCCGTGCTCATCAACGAAGCGGGCGAGCCCAAGGGAACGCGCATTTTCGGTCCGGTGGCGCGCGAACTGCGCGAGAAACAGTTCATGAAGATCGTTTCTTTGGCGCCGGAAGTTTTGTAGAAATCATTTAAAGGTCGGATTGCACCATGCATGTCAAAAAAAACGATTTGGTGGTCGTGCTGTCGGGGAACTACAAGGGCAAAAAGGGCAAGGTGCTCAAGGTGTTCCCGGAGAAGCAGCGGGTGATCGTCGAGGGCGTCAATTTCATCAAACGGCACAGCCGTCCGACGCAGCAAAACCCGCAGGGCGGCATCATCGAAAAAGAGGGGCCGATCCACGCTTCGAACGTGATGGTCATCTGCCCCAAGTGCAACACCCCCACGCGGACGGGAAAACAGTTGGTCATCGACGAGGTTCGGCATCGCAAGAACCGAGTGCGCGTCTGCAAGAAATGCGGCGAAATGCTGGTAAACAAGTAATCAAGGCGAGCGGACAGAAGAATGGCAGAGAAAAAATACATACCCCGGCTCATGGAGACTTATCGGAGCGAAGTCATACCCCATATGCAGAAAAGGTTCAACTACAAGAACGTGCACCAGGTGCCGCGTCTTGAAAAGATCGTTCTGAATATGGGTGTGGGCGAGGCTACCGAGAACGTCAAGCTCTTGGACGGCGCGATTGCCGATCTGACGCTGATTTCCGGGCAAAAGCCGGTCATCCGCCGGGCGAAAAAGTCGATTTCGAATTTCAAGCTTCGCGCCGGCATGCCGATCGGCGCCATGGTGACGCTGCGGCGGGAGCGCATGTACGAGTTCTTTGATCGGCTGATCAGCATCGCCATTCCGCGTATTCGCGACTTTCGCGGGCTTCCGATCAAGTTCGACGGCCGCGGCAACTACAACTTTTCGATCAAGGAGCAGATCGTCTTTCCCGAGATCGACTACGACAAGGTTGACAAAATCCGCGGCTTCAACATCACCATCGTAACTACGGCGAAAACGGACGAGGAGGCCTACGAGCTGCTGTCGGCCTTCGGCCTTCCCTTCGTGAAAAAGAAACAGGCGTAATTTTTCAACAAAGGAGTTCCCTTGGCTAGAAAGTGCTTGATTTACAAGGCGAAGAAGGAGCCGAAATTCAAGGTGCGCAAGTATAACCGCTGCTCGCGTTGCGGCAGGGCGCGCGCCTATTACCGCAAGTTCGGGCTTTGTCGAATCTGCCTCCGAGAGCTGGCGCTGGAAGGAAAGATACCGGGTTTGGTCAAGGCGAGTTGGTAGGCATTGCGTAACAACGTCAACAAATCACTCGGTTTTGAGTTGTTAGGGAGAAAATAAATGTCAAAGACGGATCCGATCGCAGATTACTTGACCAGAATCAGAAATGCGACGCGGGCGAAACATCGCAAGGTTGACATTCCTGCATCCAATCTGAAAAAGGAAATCACGCGCATTCTGCAGGAAGAGAATTACATACAGAACCACATCATCATTGAAGACAACAAGCAGTCGATCATCCGCATCTACCTGCGCTACGACGAAGACAATCAGAGCGTGATCAACGGGCTGGAGCGGGTCAGTACTCCCGGTTATCGGCGCTATGTGGGGCGGAAGAATCTGCCGCGCGTCTTCAACAACTACGGAATCGCCATTCTGACCACCTCGCAGGGCGTGATGACCGGTCAGGATGCCCGCAAGCGCGGCATCGGCGGCGAGGTTCTGTGCTACGTGTGGTAACCGGCGAACGCTATTGATGAGGAGCAGATTGTGTCACGAATAGGAAGACTTCCCATAACCATACCCGACGCCGTAACCTTGACGGTGGAGAACAACGTCGTCACGGCGAAGGGGCCGAAGGGCGTCCTTTCGGTAACGGTTCATCCGCAGATGGTGCTGCAGCGCGAAGGTGCCACGCTGAAGGTGGCCAGGCCGGACGATTCCAAGACCTTCAAATCGCTGCACGGCCTCTACCGTACCCTGATCAACAATGCCATCGAAGGGGTGACCAAGGGCTATGAAAAGCGGCTCGAGATCGTCGGCGTCGGTTACCGCGCCGAAATGAAGGGCCGTAATTTGATGCTGACTTTGGGTTACGCGCACGACATCCTGATCAAACCGCCGGAGGGCATCGAATTCGCGACCGAGGGTAACAACGTGATCATTGTTCGCGGCATCGACAAGGTGCTGGTCGGGCAGATCGCCGCGAAGATACGCGAGCAGCGGCCGCCGGAGCCGTACAAGGGCAAGGGTATCCGCTATGCGGGTGAAGTCGTGCGTCGTAAGGCCGGCAAGTCGGCGGGCAAATAATGATTCGGGCGGCAACGCAGCACTACAGGAAACGGTGAGACGAATTTATGGCAGACAAAAATAAACTCAAACAGTTGGCGCGGGAGCGCCGCCGCAAGCACATTCACAAAACCGTTCGCGGAACGGCTGAAAGGCCGCGGCTGGTGGTGTTCCGCAGCAACCGGCAGATTTACGGGCAGCTCGTCGACGACGTGCGCCGTATTACCCTGGCGGCGGCGTCCACGCGGGACAAGGCCATCGCCGAAGAAATCGCAGCGGCCAAGGGAAAAGTGGAAGCGGCCAAGATTGCCGGGAAGCTTTTGGCCAAACTGGCGAAGGAGAAACAGATCGAAAAGATCATATTCGACCGTGCCGGCTATCTGTATCACGGACGAGTCAAGGCGTTTGCCGACGGCGCGCGCGAAGGCGGGCTGGTTTTCTAACGGCAATTGAAGAAAACTACGGATAAAGGTGTCGAATGGCAATCAAGCGTTTTGAAAGAATCAATGCGGGCGAGCTGGAGCTGACCGAAAAGGTGGTGCACGTCAACCGTGTCGCCAAGGTGGTCAAGGGCGGACGCCGTTTCAGCTTCAATGCCATCGTGGTGGTCGGCAACGGTAACGGCATTGTCGGCGTCGGGCTGGGAAAGGCGAATGAGGTGTCCGACAGCATCGCCAAGGGTGCCGATGCCGCCAAAAAGAACCTGGTCCGCGTTCCGGTGATCAACGGAACCATTCCGCACGAGTACGAAGGCAAGTACGGCGCCGGTCGCGTGTTCCTCAAGCCGGCGGCGCCCGGAACCGGCGTTATCGCCGGCGGAGCGGTGCGCGCCATTATGGAGGCGGCGGGCATCACGGACGTGCTGACCAAAGTGCGCGGCTCTTCGAACCCTCACAACGTCGTCAAGGCGACGATGGCGGCGCTGCAGAGCATGATGGACGCCAGAACGGTGGCGCGTCGGCGCAACATGTCGCTCATGCGCATGTTCAACACGGTGCCCAAAAAGGCCGCGAGCGGAGAATCATCAACGAGTCTGGAAGAATAAATATGAGCAAGCAGCAGAAAAACATCAAAATGCTCAAGATCACGCTGAAGCGCAGCACGATCGGGCGCATGCAGAATCAGAAGGACACGGTAAGGGCGCTCGGACTGCGTCGGCTGAATCAATCCGTGATCCACGCCGACACTCCCACGATTCGCGGCATGATCCGAAAGGTCTCCCATCTCGTTGAGGTGACCGAAGCGGAGCAGGCCTAAGCGTCTTCATCCTGTGACTTAACCAGAGGCAATTGAGGCGAACATGGATCTATCGAATCTGAAATATGCACCCGGTTCCCGCAGGAACCGTAAAAAGGTGGGACGCGGCGGCGCCCACGGCAAGACCGCATGCCGCGGCATGAACGGTCAACGCTCGCGCTCCGGCGACAAGCGCAAACCGTGGTTCGAAGGCGGGCAGATGCCCATCGCTCGACGATTGCCCAAACGCGGCTTCACCAATATCTTTCGAGTCGAATATCAGGTGGTCAATGTCGGCGACCTGAACCGTTTGGAGAACGTGACCGACGTAACCCCCCAGGTTCTCAAGGAGTACGGTCTCATCTCCGTCAAGAACCTTCCGGTCAAGATTCTCGGCGACGGCGAGCTGAAATTGAAGCTTAACGTATCAGCAAATGCCTTTTCCAAATCGGCCGTGGAAAAAATTGAAGCCGCAGGCGGCAAGGTGACGACGCTATGATGGACAGTTTTCGCAGCGTGTTCAAAATTCCCGAGCTGAAGCGCAAGCTTCTGTTCACCTTCATGATCATCATCGTGTACCGCATCGGCGGACATGTGCCCATCCCCGGCGTGAACACGGCGGCGCTCATCGAGTTCTTCGAGCAGTCGCAGCGGGGTTTGCTCGGTCTTTACGATCTTTTTGCCGGCGGCGCCTTTAAGCGGGCTACCATTTTCGCCCTCGGCATCATGCCCTACATCTCTGCATCGATCGTGCTGCAGTTGCTGGGCGCCGTGATTCCCTATTTCCAAAAGCTGCAGAAGGAAGGAGAACAAGGGCGCAAGAAGATCAATCAGTACACGCGTTACGGTACGGTGTTTCTTTCGGCCATGCAGGCGTTGGGCGTCAGCATTTTCTTGGAACGGATCGGTTCAAGCGCCAGCGGTCAACTGGTGGTTCCGCATCCGGGCATGGGCTTCCGCCTGCTGACGATGCTGTCGCTGACGGCCGGTACGGTCCTCATCATGTGGCTGGGCGAGATCATCACCGAGCGCGGCATCGGCAACGGTATTTCGCTGATCATTTTCGTCGGCATCATTGCGCGCTTTCCCAACTCGATCATCAACGAGATTCAACAGGTGATCAGCGGCAACCGCACCCTGCTCACCGAAATCGCGCTGTTGGTGGTGTTCGTGATCACGGTGGCCGGATCGATTCTGCTCACCCAGGGAATCCGCAAGATTCCGGTGCAGTACGCCAAACGCGTCATCGGCCGCAAAGTCTACGGCGGGCAGAGCACGCATATCCCGCTTCGGGTCAACACGGCCGGCGTCATGCCGATCATCTTTGCACAGTCGATTCTCTTTATTCCCCAGACCATCGGCCAGTTCTTCCCCAACAGCGACTTTATGGCCTCGGTCAACCGCATGTTCGACTATGAGAGCGCCATGTACTGGCTCATCTACAGTTTGATGATCGTGTTCTTTACCTACTTTTACACCGCCATTGCCTTCAATCCCGTGGACGTGGCGGACAATATGAAAAAGCAGGGCGGTTTTATTCCGGGTGTGCGCCCCGGCAAAAAGACCGCCGAGTTCATTGACAATATTTTGACGCGGATCACGCTGCCGGGCTCCATCTTTCTCGCTGTGATCGCCATCATGCCCTACGTCATCACCCGCTTCACCAATGTGGGCTACGACTTTTCCAGCTTTTACGGCGGTACGTCGCTGCTGATCGTGGTCGGCGTGGTGTTGGATACGCTGCAGCAGATCGAGTCTCATCTTTTGATGCGCCACTACGACGGCTTTTTGAAGAGCGGCAAAATTCGCGGACGGAGAAGGTTTTAACAAGGAGCGGCGGACAGGCATGAGGTTCATTTTCTTGGGCGCGCCCGGCACCGGCAAAGGCACGCAGGCATCGGTTCTTTCACAGACCTTCGGCATTCCCCAGATTTCGACCGGCGACATTTTGCGCAAAGCGGTGGCCGACGGCACGGAGCTGGGCCGAAAAGCCAAAGCCGTTATGGAAGCCGGCGAGCTGGTTTCGGACGACATCATCATCGGCCTGATTGCCGAGCGACTGGCGCAGCCGGACGCGGCGAAGGGCTACATACTCGACGGCTTTCCGCGAACGCTGCAGCAGGCGGCGGCGCTGGACCAATTGCTGAGCCATTCGGCGGGCATCGACGCGGTCATCTGCTTCCAGGTTCCCGAAGACGAAATCGTCCGGCGGCTGACCAGCCGGCGCACCTGCCGAGGCTGCGGACGCAATTACAACATGATCACCGACCCGCCGCCGGCGGACAATCGATGCCGAGACTGCGGCGGCGAGATCTATCAGCGCGACGACGACAAGGAAGAGACGGTGCGCAACCGGCTACAGGTCTATGCCGAAAAAACGGCGCCGCTGATCGACTATTACAAAAAGCAGGGCAAGCTCCATGAGATCGACGCCTCGCGGGAGATCGAGGAGGTTCGCCGCGAAATCGTCGACTTGAGCAGGAGGTTGTCGCTACGGGCATGATCACCATCCGCAACAGCCGTGAAATCGAGCTTTTGCGGCGGAGTGCGCAGCTTGTGGTCGAAGCGCTCAAACTGGCGGAAAGCAGAATCCGGCCCGGCCTGCGCACCGGTGACTTGGATCAAGAGATCGAGGATTTCATCCGCTCGCGCGGAGGCAGACCGGCGTTCAAAGGGTTCAACGGCTATCCGGCTTCCATCTGCGTGTCGATCGACGAAGAAGTGGTGCACGGCATTCCCGGCGATCGGCGGCTGCGCGAGGGAGAGATCGTGAGCGTCGACGTCGGCGTCGAGATGGGCGGTTATTACGGCGATGCCGCAAAAACCTTTGCCGTCGGCAAGGTTTCGGAGGAGAAAGAGCGGCTGATGCGCGTTACGCGGGAGTCGCTTCTCAAAGCGCTCGAAGCTGCGCGCGAGGGCAACCGACTGTCGGACATCGGCCACGCGGTGCAGCAGCATGTGGAAGCCGCGGGTTTTTCCGTGGTGCGCGACCTGGTAGGGCACGGCATCGGCCGGCAGCTTCACGAGCCTCCTCAGGTTCCCAATTACGGCGAGCCGGGGCGCGGGCTGCGGCTGCGGGCGGGAATGGTGCTGGCCATCGAACCCATGGTCAACGCCGGCCGCTACGAGGTCTATACCGCCGAAGACGGATGGACGGTGGTGACGCAGGACGGAAGGCCTTCTGCGCATTTTGAACACGATGTGGTAATTACAAAGAGCGATCCGGACATTTTAACCAACGGATTGTTTTAGCATGCCCAAAGAAGACAGCATAAAAATCGACGGAACGATACTGGAGACGCTGCCCAACGCAACGTTCAGAGTCGAATTGGAAAACGGGCACAAAGTACTGGCACACATTTCGGGAAAGATGAGGATGCACTTTATCAAAATTCTTCCCGGAGACAAAGTGACGGTCGAGTTGTCGCCCTACGACCTGACCCGAGGGCGCATCACCTACCGTTACAAATAGGAAGGGATGAGGAGATGAAAGTCAGAGCTTCGGTCAAAAAGCTGTGCGAATACTGCAAGATCATCCGGCGGAAAGGTACCGTGCGGGTCATCTGCAGCCGCAATCCGCGGCACAAACAGCGTCAGGGATGAGCAAGCGAGAAGGAGTGAACTTTGGCACGTATAGCAGGTGTTGATCTTCCGCGTGAAAAGCGCGTCGAAATCGCGTTGACCTACATTGCCGGCATCGGCCTCTCTTCGGCGCGAAAGATCTTGGCCAAAACCGGCGTGAACCCGGACACCCGCGTCCATGCCCTCACGGCGGAGCAGGTGGCGGCCATTCGCGACGAGATCCAGGAAAACTACAAGGTCGAAGGCGCGCTGCGAAGCGAAGTACAGATGAACATCAAGCGGCTGATGGACATCGGCTGCTACCGCGGATTGCGTCATCGTCGGAACATGCCGTGCCGCGGCCAGCGGACGCATACCAATGCGCGTACGCGTCGAGGCAAGCGGAGCGCCCCCATCAACAAGAAAAAGCAGCAAGCATAGCCGGTTAAATTTTAAACGAGGTGTTCGTTGAGCCCGAAAAAGAGAACCAAAGTCGTCAAACGCGAAAAAGTCGAAAGCAACGGCGTCGCGCACATTAAGGTCACGTTCAACAATACCAACGTTACCCTGACCGATCCCTACGGAAACGTCATTTCGTGGGCTACGGCGGGGCGCGTGGGATTCAAAGGGTCACGCAAGAGCACTCCTTATGCGGCCCAGGTGTGTGCTGAGAAGGCGGCCCGCGAGGCGATGGAGCTGGGTCTGCAGCGGGTTGAAGTGCTGATCAAAGGGCCCGGTGCAGGTCGTGAGGCGGCCGTTCGCTCGCTCCAAGCGGCCGGTCTGGAAATTACCGCCATTCGTGACGTGACGCCCATTCCGCACAACGGTTGCCGTCCGCCGAAAAAGCGGCGCGTTTGATGAACACGGTTGAGTCATTGCATACGGATGCGGCAGCCGTCCGCGGCTGCGTTCAAGGAGGTTAGTTTTTATGGCAAAATACACTGGGCCCGATTGCAAACTGTGCCGGCGCGAGGGAATGAAGCTGTTCCTGAAAGGCACCAAGTGCACAAGCAACAAATGCCCGTTTGAAAAGAAAGCATACATCCCCGGTCAGCACGGACAGAAGCGCCGCTTCAAGCAGTCCGAGTATGCCGTGCAGTTGCGCGAAAAGCAAAAGATGAAACGCATCTACGGCCTGCTCGAGCGTCAATTCCGCCTCTATTTCGAAAAAGCGGAGCGCGCCAAGGGAATCACGGGCGAGAACCTGGTCAAAATGCTGGAATGCCGCTTGGACAATATCGTGTACCGCTTGGGAATGGCGCCGTCGCGGGCGGCAGCCCGTCAACTGGTGCTCCATCGTCACTTTTTGGTGAACGGCAAGCCGGTGAACATTCCCTCTTACCAGGTGAAGGCGGGCGACGAGATTCAGGTGGCGGAAAAGAGCCGGGAGCTCGGCGTCATTCACGAATCGATGAAGCGGGTGCGCGACGGCAAACTGGTTCCCTGGCTGACGCTGGACAAGGCGCAGATGAAGGGCAGCCTGCTGGAAATTCCGGAACGCGAGAGCATTCCCGTCGACGTCAACGAAAAACTGATCGTCGAATTGTATTCGAAATAAGTCGCTTTGTTCAAGGCGAAGCGGTTTTCAAAACAAGCGGAGAGATAAATGGCTTTACCGAGTTTTCAAATGCCGGAAAGTGTTGAACTGGATGAGTCGACGTCTACGGCTACCTACGGCAAGTTCATCGTTCAGCCGTTGGAGCGCGGTTACGGCGTCACCATCGGCAACTCGTTGAGAAGGGTGCTGCTCTCCTCCATCCCCGGCGCCGCCATCACCATGTTCCGCATCGAGGGCATTCTGCACGAATTCAGCACCATCCCCGGCGTAAAGGAGGATGTGGCCGAGATCGTGCTTAATCTCAAGCAGGTCCGCATCAAGGCCCTCGAAAAGAAGCCCGATCGCGTGCTTATCAACCTCAAGGGGCCGAAGGAATTCACGGCAGCCGACATTCAGGCGGCGACCGCCGAGCTGCAGATTCTCAACCCCGAGCTGCACATCGCCACCCTGAACGAGGATGCCGACTTTCAAATGGAACTGAGGGTGGGCCGCGGCCGCGGTTACGTGACCGCCGAAGACAACAAAACCGGCGATATGCCGATCGGCACCATCGCCATCGACTCGATCTTTACGCCGGTGACGCGTGTCGCTTACCATGTAGAAAACACGCGTGTGGGCCAGCGGACCGACTATGAAAAACTGATCCTCGAGATCCATACCGACGGCACCCTGTCGCCGGCCGATGCCCTCTCTTATGCAGGCCGAATCCTGCGCGATCACATTCAAATCTTCATCAACAACGAAGTCGTCGAAACCGAAGAAGAGGAAGAGCCCGAGGTCGACGAGGAGATGCTGCGCATCAAGCGGCTGCTGCAGATGAGCGTCGACGAGCTGGAGCTGTCGGTTCGTTCGCACAACTGCCTTACGGCGGCCGACATTCATACCATCGCCGATCTGGTTCGACGCGACGAGCAGGAGATGCTCAAGTTCCGCAATTTCGGCCGCAAGTCGCTCACGGAACTGAGCAAGATACTCGCCGAAAAGGGCCTGCATTTCGGTATGGATGTCGACAAGTATCTGCGTAAAAAAGAAGAATAACTGATTACCCTGCGAACGAGAGCTGAAGGAATTCATTCATGAGACATCAAAGAGCCGGAAGAAAGTTAGGCAGAACCTACAGTCATCGCAAGGCGCTGTTGGCCAATCTGGCTGCCTCGCTTCTTGAACATAAAAGCATTACAACGACGACGGCCAAAGCCAAAGAAGCGCGCGGCGTGGTGGAGCGGCTCATTACCTTTGCCAAAAAAGGCGACCTGGCGGCCCGGCGTCAGGTGCTGCGGGTCATCCGCAATAAAGATCTGGTGAAGGAATTGTTCGAAGATATTGCTCCCAAATACGCCGATCGGCCCGGCGGCTATACGCGGGTCATCAAACTGGGGCGCCGCAGCGGCGACAACGCACCGATGGCCATCTTTGAGCTGGTGGGCTATGAAAGCGTAAAGGCTGAAAAGATCGCCCAAAAGCGGCAGAAGCGCGAAGAAAAGGCCAAAGAAAAGAGCAAAGAGCAGGAAGGCGAGGCGCCGCAGGAAGAGCCGCGCGAAGAATAAGAGGCGCATACAATCGGCATGAAGGGGCAATTTGAAAAAATTGCCCTTTTTTTTGCTTTGACCCCAAGGGGCAATAAGCCGTGTGTTTTTACGGAAAAAGTCATATATTAGGTCGCTGCCGAAAAATCCGGCAGAAAACGATCTTGGAACCTGATGCTCGGCCGGCGGTAAAACTGCAGTCCGTCTTGACGAGCGAGTCTTTAAAGGTAGAATATGAAAAAAACCGTCCTTCTGTTCATTTGCGCAGCTTTGCTGCTTGAATGCACCAACGAACGAACGCTGCCGAACGCCTATGAACTTATCGAACGCGGCGGAACCGGCGGCCTTCAGCCCCCCGTCATCTTGAGGCCGGAACGGACGGCAAGCTTCCGCCGAACGGCCGCCGTAGGCAACTCGCCGGTGCTGCTCCTCGGCACCTTCAAAGGCATTTATTCGGAAATTGCGCTCGACTGCCGCAACTTTAAGAACGCCGGATTGGACAGCACCGCCGAGCTGCTGTCCGCCGAGCTGAGGCTGTATGCAAGCGCGGCGAGCGATTCGGAGCTCAGCCTCAACGTGTCCGTACACCCGCTGACAAAAGCTTGGGATGAAGCCACCGTTCGCCTCGACAGCCTACGCTGCTGCATCGATGCGCCGCTGTTTACCTCTGATATGAACGTTAGGAAATCTTCTTGGGTCGACCTTTCTTTTCAAGATTTGACCTTTTTGGCCTCATGGATCGCCGACAATCGTAATGCCGCCCCCAACATCAAAGGTCTCATCATCAAAAGCTCGGGCAACGGTATGGTGCAGTTCGCCTCATCGGATGCGGCCGTCTATGCGCCGACCTTTCGCGTCATCTATAAAAAGGCGGATCGGATCGACACGGCTTCGGTCGCGCTTTCCGCAGACGCCTCGCTTTTAGCCTTCGATGGGGAGCCCGAAAACCGCCTCGAAGAATCGCCCGACCTGCTGCGCGTGGGCAACGGCAGCGGACGCCGTTTTCTGCTGCGCTTCGATCTTTCCGCCATTCCCAAAGAGGCGACCATTCACCAGGCCTTGCTGACGCTGCATGTCGATCAGGAGCACAGCAACACATCGGTTTCCGGTCAAATGAGCGTTTCGGTGCTCGCCGTTTCGAGCGATTCTACTTGGGAAAACCCAAGCGAGCTGTCGGTTTACACCAGTTCGACGCCGCCCTACGACCAAGCTACGGCAAGCTCCTCTACGTTTTCATTCGACGACGCCGGCTCGGCGCTGGGTACGCCGGTGCTTTATGTTTCGCGAACGGTTCAGCGCTGGTTGACCGGTGTCTGGCCGAACTCCGGCCTGCTCATCTATCCGACAAATGAAGGCCTCGATTGGCAGGAAATGGCCTTTTTCTCCGGCGCAGACAACACGCTTCGGGCGCCCGAGCTGAAGGTGATTTATTCGCTGCCGGGGCGGGACCGATTCGCCCAACCTTAACTTTATTTTGCGGAGGCTTATGAAAACGATACTGCCCGTCGCCGCCTGTCTCGCCGTGTTGCTCTGCGCTTCGCCGCGGGCGGCAGGCGATTCCTTCTATACTTCAGTCGGTCTGGGGATGCCCCAGGTCATCGTCTCGTCGAATTCCCAGGGGATGGGCGGGGCCGGCTTAGGCCTGCGCCGATACCTGACGATCAACGATGCCAATCCCGCTGCCGTTGAGCTTAAGGGAATGACGGCCGTTACCGCCGGCATGCAGGCGGACATTGTCACTCACTCGATCGCCGACGCTTCGACGAGCACGCGACAGGCGAATGCCGCCGCCTTCAATATAGCGCTCCCCCTGTACAACAACACCGCCTTGCTGTTCGGCTTTCGACCCGTTACAACCGTCCGCTTTGCCGCGCAAAAAGCCGTTCCTTGCGGCGACGGCAACCTGATCCGCACGCTTCAGGCAAAGGGCGGCCTCAACGCCGCCTCGCTCGGCGTTTCCGCGCGCCTGTTCTCCTTTGCCGCTGCCGGCGTATCCTTTAATTACCTGTTCGGTTCGTTTCAAGAAGTCTGGAAGAGCGATTTCGACGACGGCGCCTTTTTAGATGGAAAGGAAACCATTACCTCCTATTTCCATGGCGCCGGTATTCGGGCGGGACTCTTTATTCAGCCTGTCGGCCCGTTGAGCGTCGGCGCGGTATATCAAGCGGGGTCGACGCTGAAGGGTGAAACCACCGTCGTCAGCGGAGGCAACAAAACGCTGGAGCCGACGACGCAGGAGATCGACTATCCCGCGGCCGCGGGAATCGGAGCCGCGCTCAATCTGAAAAAGGTAACGCTGGCCGTCGACGGTTACAGTCAATTTTGGAAGAACTATCGAGTCAACGGCACCGCTTCTGCCCGCACCGCCGATTATTCTCATTTTGCCGTCGGCGTCGAATACATCGACCGGCAGGATGCCGTAGCCGACTATTCGAGACGCATCGCGCTTCGCACAGGTGCTCGAATCTCACGGCTGCCGTTCGTCGATTCCGAAGGAAGTCAGGTGCAGGAGTTCGTATGGACCCTCGGTTTCGGCTTTCCCTTCAACAAAAACGCCGGCCATATCGACGCGGCGGTTGAAATCGGCGAGCGAAGCAGCAGCAGCGCTTATCCCTATTCGGAACGAATCGTCCGCTTTACGGTTTTCGTCACGGCCGTGGAGCGATGGTTTGTTCGCAGCTATTAATACACTCGAATCCAAAAAACCGCTTGCATTTTTAGCGCTTTTTGGGTAAAATTCCCGCGTTCGGTAAAGATCATATTCTCTTCAAAGTAGAACGGCGGGACCGTATTTGGATGGAGGAGAAAAAGGTGTTCGCGAAAACATTAAGAGCAGCCGTACTCGTAGTTCTGGTCGCGGCTGTTGCGTTTTTAGCATCGAACTGGCTGAGCGGCTGCGCCGCGACCGCCACCGGTAACGGCGGCGTCAACATCGACGAAGCGGCGGCCGCGCAAAAGGCCAAGGAGGATTCCATCGCTCGCGCCAAGGCCGAGCGTGAATTTCTCATCGCCTTCAGCACCGGCCACGAGCATTGGAAGAACAAGAACTATGTCGACGCCGTGCAGCCGCTGAAAAAAGCCGCGGAGCTGGATGTCAACAAGCGTTATCCGCAGATCTATACCGAACTGGCCGATTCGTATTTGAAGCTCGAGCAGCCGGACAGTGCGTTGATCGTCTACCGGGCGGCTACGGAAAAATATCCGCAAAACGCGTACTTTCACCGCAGCGCCGCATGGCTCTTGACCGGCAAACAGCAGATCGCCGAAGCGATCGACGAATACCTGAAAGCGATCGAACTGGACGGACAGACCGTTTCCGATTACAAGAACGTCGGCCGTCTGCTCATTTCCGCCAACCGCAGCGACGAAGCGCTCACCGTTTATGAAAAACTCACGACGCTCGATCCCAACGACGCCGAGGCGCAGGAGATTTACGCCTCGCTGTTGGCGCAAACCGGCGACGAAGACGCCGTCATCGAAGCGCGCGAAAAGGCACTGGCGGCCAAGCCCGACGACACCAACCTGATGTTCAGCCTCGGCCGCATGTATTTCCGCCGCGGCGATTATCAAAAGGCGGTGGAAAAGTTCGATCGGCTGTTGGCACTTCGCCCCGACGACCTGGAGGCGATGGAGTATCGCGGCAACGCCCTGCAGAACGACGGCAAGTTCAACGAAGCCATTCGGGCGTATGAGAAGATACTCGCCTTCAAGCCCGATCACGTCAAGGTGCTCTGCGACATGGCCACCTGCTATCGGGAGCTGAAGAACTATCGCAAGGCCATGAGCGTGGTACAAACCGCGCTGCAGAAAAACCCGAACTACGGCATGGCCTATATCGTCAAAGGTGAAATCTATGAGGCGGTGGCGGACGAATGCGTTTCGGCGCGTGAAAAGCGCGTAACCAACATTGATGACAAGCTGGTTTACGAAAAGGCCTATAATCAATATCAGACCGCGGCGCAAAAGGATCCGCAGGTTGCCGATTTGGCGAAACGCAAGATGAACTATATCCAACCCGAGATTCCCACCAAAGAAGACCGGTTCCTTTTCCCGGATGTAAAGGCGCCTCGACTCGAATGCTACACTTGGCTGCCGTAAGCACGGCATCATGACGACCGATAGGGAAGAGCGAAAGCTCTTCCCTATTTTTTCAACATGCGACCAACGAGATTAGGGTGAACATGACGATCGCCGTCGCTGCGGATCACGCCGGCTTTGAACTCAAGCAGAAAATCATCGAATACTTATCCCGCAAACAAATCGAATACCTCGACCTGGGCGTATTCAGCGGGGAACGGGCCGATTATCCCGATTACGGCGTTCGGGCGGCCGAAGAGGTGGTTTCCGGCAGATGTCGTTTCGGCATCATTGTTTGCGGAACCGGCATCGGCATCAGCATTTCCGCCAACAAAGTGGAAGGCGCGCGGGCCGCGCTCTGCTGCAACGAGTACATGGCCGAAATGGCGCGTCGACACAACGACGCCAACCTGCTCGCCTTGGGCGGCAGGACCACCACCTTTGAGATCGCTGAACGAATCATCGACGTTTTTCTGCGCACCGATTTCGAAGGAGGACGCCATGTGGATCGGGTGCGCAAAATTCATGCATTAACCGGAAGGTAAACGAACGATATGACCGCGCTGCAGCAAATCGACCCCCTGGTTTACGAAGCCGTGCGCAAGGAAACTGAGCGGCAGAACAACAAGCTGGAAATGATCGCCTCGGAAAATTTCGTCAGTACGGCCGTGCTCGAGGCCATGGGACAAGTGATGACGAACAAGTATGCGGAGGGCTATCCGGCGCGTCGTTACTACGGCGGTTGTGAGTTCGTCGACCAGGTGGAAGAGTTGGCGCGGCAGCGCGCCTGCCGCTTGTTTCAGGCCGAGCACGCCAATGTGCAGCCCCATTCCGGTTCGCAGGCGAACATAGCGGCCTACTTCAGCCTCATCAATTTCGGCGACACCGTTTTGGGCATGGACCTGGCCCACGGCGGCCATTTAACTCACGGAAGCCCGGTCAACTTTTCCGGTCGCTTCTTCAAGATGGTTCATTACGGCGTCACTCGCGACGGCTTTATCGACATGGATCAGGTGGAAAGCGTTGCCGTGCGCGAAAAGCCCAAGATGATCATCTGCGGCGCCAGCGCCTATTCGCGGGCCATCGACTATGCCGCCTTTCGTCGTATTGCCGACCGCGTAGGCGCCAAGCTCGTGGCCGACATTGCTCATCCCGCCGGCCTGATCGCCGCCGGCCTGATCCCCAGTCCCATTCCCCACTGCCATTTGGTGACCACCACGACGCATAAAACACTGCGCGGGCCGCGCGGCGGCATGATCCTGATCGGCCGCGACGGTGAGAACGATCTCGGCATCAAAAACCCCAAGGGCAGACTGAAAACGTGGTCCGAGATCGTGGACGGCAACGTCTTCCCCGGCTTTCAAGGCGGCCCGCTGATGCACGTCATTGCCGCCAAGGCGGTGGCCTTTCAGGAAGCCCTGCAGCCCGCCTTTGTGGAGTATCAAAAGCAGGTGATCACCAACGCCAAAGCGCTGGCCTCGGCGCTCATGAACCGCGGCTACAATATCGTCTCCGGCGGTACCGATACCCATCTCATGCTCGTCGATCTGCGGACGCACAAGCTGACCGGCAAAGACGCGGAAAAGGCGCTCGAAGGCGCCGGCATTACGGCCAACAAGAACATGGTGCCTTACGACGATCAGAGCCCCTTTATTACCAGCGGCATTCGGCTGGGGACGCCTGCGCTCACCACGCGCGGCATGCGCGAGGCGGAAATGGAGTTGATCGCCGAGATGATCGATCGCGTGCTGCTGCATATCGGCGACGAGAATGTCCAACGGCAGGTCGCCGGTCAGGTGGCGGAGCTGTGCAGGAGGTTTCCGCTCTACGAACAATAATCTGTGGAAGGTATCGCGATGAGATGCCCGTTCTGCAGTTTTGAAGAAACCAAGGTGATCGACTCGCGCACGCGCGACGACGGCCGGTCGATCCGCCGCCGACGCGAGTGTCTACGCTGCAGCCGGCGCTTCACCACGCGCGAAACGGTCGATGAGATCCCGCTGTGGATCATCAAGCGGAACGGCACCCGCGAAGAGTTCGACCGCGGCAAGCTGATACGCGGCATCAAGTTCGCCTGCACCAAACGGCCGGTTTCGGCCGAAGCCATCGAGCAGCTCGCTTCCAAGATCGAATACGCAGTGCGGGACCGCGGCAAAGACGAGGTGCCTTCGTCCGAGATCGGCGAAATGGTCATGGCTGAGCTGAAAGAGCTGGATGAAGTGGCTTACGTGCGCTTCGCTTCGGTTTACCGAAAATTTCAAGCAAAGGAAGAGTTTCTGGCGGAACTGAGTCAATTGTAAACCGCCGTACCGCGGAAAGATGAGTGTGACCCGTCATCAACGGAGCTGACAGTGGGACTTTTCAAGAGCCGATCCTTCAGCGGCGGGGTTCATCCGCCCGATCATAAGACGCCGACCAACCGTTCGGCGATTGAGGCCTGCCCGGCGCCGCCCTTTGTCGTGTTGCCGGTTCAGCAGCACATCGGCGCCCCGGCCAAGGTGATTGTGGAGAAAGGCGCCAACGTGCGCGTCGGCGATGTGGTGGCCGAAGCCGGCGGCTTTGTGTCGTTGCCGGTACATGCGTCGATCTCCGGCGTCGTCGAAGCGGTTGAAAACCGGCCGCACCCATCCGGAACCTCGGTGCTTTCAGTGGTCATTACCGGCGACGGCGTAAACGAACCGCCCGAGGCCGCATTCGACCCGGACTATCTGCAGCGCGATAAAAAGGAGCTTTTACGGCGCATTCAGGCGGCCGGTATTGCGGGCATGGGCGGAGCCGCCTTCCCTACGCATGTGAAGCTCAATCCCCCGGCGGACAAAAAGATCGACGTTCTCATTCTCAACGGCGCCGAGTGCGAGCCCTATTTGACCGCCGACCACCGGCTCATGATCGAAGAGCCGGAGAAAATTCTGCTCGGCATGCAGATTATGATGAAGATTTTAGGGGTCGAACAGGCAGCCGTAGGCGTCGAATCCAACAAACGCGACGCGGCGGAGAGCCTGCGGCGCAAGGCGGCCGAGCTGAAGCTGCCGGTCAAAGTGGTCGTCCTGCATGTCAAGTATCCCCAAGGCGCAGAAAAGCAGCTCATCAAGGCGATGGTCAACCGCAGCGTTCCGGCCGGCGGTTTGCCCATGGACGTGGGCTGCGTGGTGCAAAACGTCGGCACGGCGGCGGCCGTTTACGAAGCCGTGGCGCTGCAGCGGCCGCTGACGCATCGCGTCATGACGATCACCGGTTCCGGTGTGCGCACGCCGAAAAACCTGCGGGTGCCGCTGGGCACACCCTTTTCCTTTGTGCTGGAACAGTGCGGCGGCCTGACCGAAGACGCCGCCAAGGTCATCATGGGCGGTCCGATGATGGGATTGGCACAGTCCTCTTTGGAAGCGCCGGTCATCAAGGGAACATCCGGACTGCTGGTTCTGAACGAAAAAGAAGCGCGACCGAAAAAACCGGGCGTCTGCATTTCCTGTGCTCACTGTATCGATGTTTGTCCCATGGGATTGATGCCCAAAATGCTGGGCCAGTGGGTCCGCCATGAGCGTTGGCAGGAGGCCAAGAGCGACCACGTGCTCGACTGTATCGAATGCGGAAGCTGCGCTTTTGTTTGCCCGGCGCACATCGAACTCGTTCATCTCATCAAATACGGCAAGTATCGTGTGATTCAGCAGCAGAAGAAGGCGAGCTGAGAACTCTATTCGGACAAAACGGATGATGGAGAAGAAGCTTTTGGTCACAAGCTCGCCGCACATTTCGGCGGGTGAATCGGTTGAAAAGATCATGTGGAGCGTGGTGCTGGCGCTGTTGCCGGCGGCGGCGGGCGCCGTCTACTTTTTCGGAGTCCGCGCCCTTTGGATCATGCTCATCGGGATTGCCTCCGCAACGGCGACCGAGGCGGTGCTGCAAAAATTGCTGAAAAAGCCCATCGCCGTGGCCGACGGCAGCGCCGTCATCACCGGTCTGCTGGTGGCGTTCAACGTTTCCGTGCAGGTGCCCTTGTGGATGCCGGCGGTGGGTTCCTTTTTCGCCATCGCCGTGGGGAAAATGGTCTTCGGCGGACTGGGCTACAACCCCATGAACCCCGCGCTGCTCGGCCGCGCCTTTCTGCTCGCCAGTTGGCCGACGCACATGACCATCTTTGACCGCGCCGTGCCTTACGGCGGAACCGTTTCTGGCATCGACGTCATGACCGGCGCCACTCCCCTGAACGTGCTGAAAAGCTGCCAGGCCATTCTGGCCGATCCGCAGAGCTATTCGCCGGAACAAAAAACCGCCGCCGCCGAAACGCTGGGTAAGCTTTACGACTCGCTGGGCAACCTTTTTGTCGGCCGCGTCGGCGGCTGCCTCGGCGAAACGTCGGCTCTGCTGCTGTTGGCCGGCGCCGCCTTTCTGGTGTACAAGCGCTATATCGGCTGGAAGATCCCCTTCTCTTACATCGGCACCGTTGCGCTGTTGACGTGGATTTTCGGCGGTACCGACGGCCTCTTTACCGGCAATCCGCTTTTCCACGTGCTTTCCGGCGGCCTCATTTTGGGCGCCTTTTTCATGGCGACCGATATGGTCACCTCTCCCGTCACCTTCGCCGGCCGCATCTATTTCGGAATCGGCTGCGGCATCATCACCGTGTTGATCCGCTTGATCGGAGGGTATCCCGAGGGAGTGTCCTACTCGATTCTGCTCATGAACCTGGCGACGCCCCTGCTCGATCGACTGACCAAGCCCAAGGTCTTCGGAGGGAGGAAATCGGCATGAAGGAGATGCTCAAACTCGGCGCTCTGCTGATGCTGATCTGCGCCGTTGCCGCCGCCGCATTGGCAGGCATCTACTCGGTCACGCAGCCGCGGATCGTGGCTCAGGAAAAAGCGGCGCTTCAGGAGGCGCTCTCCTCGGTACTTCCGGGCGCGGCCGTCGACGCCGTTTTTCCCGTGGAGAAGGACGGCAAGGTTCTTTACTATGAAGGATACCGCGACGGCAGCAAAAGCGAACTGATCGGTTACGCGCTGCCCGGCGAACGCGCCGGTTATTCCAGCACGGTGAAGGTGTTGGTGGGCGTGGACTTGACCGGCAAGATTCTCGGCCTTAGAGTGCTGGATGAAAAGGAGACGCCGGGGCTCGGCACGCGCATCGAAGAGGTTCGCTACGGCGAGAGCGACCCCTGGTTCCAACGACAGTTTGCCGGCAAGACGGCCGCCTCGCTGGCCGTAGATAAGGACGGCGGCGACATCCAGGCGATCACCGGCGCCACGATCTCTTCGCGCGCCGTGGTGAACGCCGTCGTCTCCGCATTCAAAACCATGCGCGAGCAAAAGAACAGCAACTGATCGTCCCTACTCAGCTTTGAGGAAACGATGTCCGTCGTTCATGAATTCACCAAGGGATTGTACAAAGAGAACCCGATTTTCAGGCAGGTCCTCGGATTGTGTCCGGCGCTGGCTACCAGCGGCTCCGTGGAAAGCGGGCTGGGCATGGGCGCCGCTGCGACCTTTGTTCTCATCTGTTCGAACGTCATCATTTCGATGATCCGAAAAGCGGTGCCGAAAAAGATCCGCATTCCTATTTACATCGTCGTCATTGCCACGTTCGTGACCATCGTCGATTTGGCCATGGCCGGTTTTCTTCCGGCGCTGCATAAAACGCTGGGCATTTTCGTGCCCCTCATCGTGGTCAACTGCATCATCCTCGGTCGAGCCGAAGCCTTTGCCGGCCGCAATTCCGTGGGCCGATCCTTCCTGGACGGCCTGGGTATGGGCGCCGGCTTTACCTTGGCCCTGGTGCTGGTGGGCACGGTTCGCGAAATCTTGGGCAACGGCACGTTCATGGGCGTTCCGGTTATGGGTACCTCTTTCGAGCCGGTGCTGCTTATGGTGCTGCCGCCGGGCGCCTTTTTGTCGATCGGTTTTTTTCTCGGTTTTTTCAACTGGCTCGAGCGCAAACGCGCCGGCCGTAACGCCTGACGGAGGTCGCAATGGGAGCTCAGAATTTGTTCGTCATCGCCGTCGGCGCCATCTTTGTCAACAACTTTATCTTTTCCCGTTTTCTCGGCACCTGTCCCTATATCGGCGTGTCGCGCAACGTCGATTCGGCGATCGGCATGGGCGCCGCCGTCACTTTTGTTCTGACCATGGCCTCCGCCGTCACCTGGATCGTTCATCTGCTGCTGCTGGCGCCCACGACATCCAACCTCTTTTATCTGCTGTTCAATTTGAAAACGCCGCCGGATTTGACCTTTTTGCGAACGATAACCTTCATCCTCGTCATCGCAACTTTTGTACAGTTTGTCGAGATGGTGGTGCAAAAAACCAGTCCGGCGCTCTATAAGGCGCTGGGCATTTATCTGCCGCTCATCACCACCAACTGCGTGATCCTGGGCGTGGCGCTGCTCAACATCAACCAACAGTTCTCTTTTATCGAAAGCGTGGTGCACGGTTTTTCGGCAGGCATCGGCTTTACCTTGGCCTTGGTGCTGATGGCGGGCATTCGTGAAAAATTGGAGCTGGCAGATGTGCCCGAGGCCATGCGCGGCGTTCCGATCGCCTTTGTCATGGCCGGTTTGATGGCGATCGCCTTTCTCGGCTTCTCCGGCCTAAAGTTGGTACATTGATAAGGGAACACCTTTTAAAAAAAACGCGATATTATCAGCTATTGGGAAGCGGTTCATAGTATGGATGATTTAGAAGATCAGCAGACCGACAGCGGCGAAGGCCGACGTAAAAAGAAGACGATCGATGAAAAGCGGATGTCCTTTTGGGAACATCTGGAAGAGCTGCGTTGGACCATCATCCGCAGCTTGGTCGCCGTCGGCATCGGCATGGTAATCTGCTTCATTTTCCAAAAGCAGTTGATCAACTTTCTCCGCGGTCCGGCGCCCGAAGACATGCGGCTGGTTTACCTTTCGCTGCCCGAGGGATTTGTGGTCTACCTCAAAGTGGCCATGTTCGGCGGTATCGTGGTGGCCCTGCCTTACGTGGTCTATGAGTTCTGGAAATTCATCGTTCCCGGGCTGCTGGAGAAAGAGCGTAAACTGGTGCCGCCCATCGCCTTTGCCACGGTGATCTGTTTCGTTGCCGGCGGCGCGTTTGCCTATTTCGTCATGATTCCTTTCGCCATCCGCTTTCTGCTCGGCTTTCAGAGTGATTTTCTGGCCGCCATGATCACCATCGACAAGTACCTTGGTTTCGTCGTCACTTTGATCTTGGCTTTCGGGGTCGTCTTTGAGCTGCCGGTGCTTTCTTTTCTGTTGACGAAAATGGGCCTGCTGACGCCGAGCTTTATGCGCTCCAGCCGACGCTACGCCTATGTGTTCGCCTTTATCATCGGCGCCGTTCTCACACCGCCGGATATTCTTTCTCAATTGATGCTTGCCGTACCGCTGCTCATTCTTTATGAAATCAGCATTTGGGTGTCGGTCTTGGTCATACGAAGACGACCGGTTGAAGAAGAGGAGTAGGCGGACCGCATGAGCTCATCTCTTTCATCCGACGCCGACGCAGGATTTATCGACCTTCACATTCATTCCACATTTTCCGACGGCCGCCTGACGCCGAGGCAGATACTCGAAACGGCCGCGCATCGCCGGCTGAAAGCGGTTTCCGTGACCGACCATGACGCCGTCGCCGGAACCGTTGAGGCGCTGCGCCTGAGCGAAGAGCTGGGCGTCGAAGTCGTGCCGGGCATCGAGATCAGCGTTCGTTACGCGGAGACTGAAATTCACTTGTTGGGCTACTATATCGACCCGCAGTCCCCTGCGATCGCCCGCTATATCGAGCGGTTGGCGGAATCGCGTCTGGAACGGGCGCAAAAGATCGTCGACGCGCTGCGTTCGGAAGGGATTCAGATACCGTACGAAATGGTTCTGCACAAAGCCAACGGCGCGCCGGTCGGCCGACCGCATATCGCGCAGGTGTTGGTGGAGGCGGGGTACGTCTATTCCACCTACGAGGCGTTCCAAAAGTATTTGGGCGAAAGGCGTTCGGGCGACATTCCTAAGTTCAGTCTCGAGTTAGAAAAAGCGACGGCGCTCATCAAGGAGGCCGGCGGATTGGTCTTTTGGGCGCACCCGGCCACCGTGGCCTGCGCCGACGAGGTACTGCCGCTTCTTCTCGAATGCGGCCTGGACGGCATCGAAACCATACACTCCAAACACGCGCCGGAACAGCAGGCCTATTTTCGGGAGACGGCCCGCCGGTACGGCCTGCTGGAGTCAGGCGGATCCGACTGCCACGGCGATCGCGACACCGGCGTGGCCATCGGCACTCCCTCGGTACCGGCCGTTTTTCTGCAGAACATCAAGCAAAGGCGTTCGCTTCAAAAGAGGGTGGAAGGTGGGCGCGCCTGATTCGGCTTGGGCGCCGACAATGAAGAGGAGGGAGCTTGAATTGATACCCGCACAAGACAACCTGGTCAATGAAAAAATTCGGCAGGCGGCGGCGATCTGTCGCGAAAAAGACGTCGACGTGTGGCTCACCTTTGCCCGCGAGACCTCGGCCACCCCGGATCCTGCTTTGGAGCTTATCTTGGGAACCGGCTGCACCTGGCAGTCCGCCTTTGTCATTGCGGCCGACGGCCGAGCCGCAGCCTTGGTCGGAAGCCTCGACGCGCAGAATGTTCGCGACCATGCCGACTATGAGGTGGCTACCTACATCGCATCAATCCGTGATCCGCTGTTGAAGCTTCTTTATGAGTTGAATCCGCAAACGATAGCGGTCAACTACTCAATCAACGACGCCGCCGCCGACGGTCTGACGCACGGCATGTATCTGACCCTCATCGACTATTTGTGCGGAACCCCCTATGCCGATCGTCTGGTATCCGCCGAACCGATCATTGCTGCGCTGCGCGGGCGTAAATCGCCCGCCGAAATTGCCCGCATCAAGGCGGCGGTCGATGTAACGCTCGAGCTTTTCGAGCAGGTCACCGCCTTTGCGCGCCCCGGCATGAGCGAGCGTCAGGTGGCGGCCTTTCTGCTCGAACAAGTGCGCAACCGCGGCCTCGAGCTCGCCTGGGATGCTGCTCATTGTCCCGCAGTTTTTACCGGCCCGAACACCGCCGGCGCCCACGCCGGTCCGACCGATCGGCTCATCGAGCCCGGACATGTGATGAACATCGACTTTGGCGTGCGCAAGGACGGCTTTGTCTCCGATCTGCAGCGCACCTGGTACTTTCTGCGGCCCGGGGAAGGTCGTGCGCCCGCCGAGGTGGAACGGGGATTTGCCGTCGTGCGCGACGCCGTGAAAAAGGCGGCCGAGGTGCTTCGACCCGGCAAATTGGGGTGGGAGATCGATGCCGTAGCAAGGAAGCACATCGTCGAAGCCGGTTATGAAGAGTATCCACACGCATTGGGACATCAGGTCGGGCGGCAGGCCCACGACGGCGCAGGTCTGTTATGCCCCAAATGGGATCGATACAAAGACCTCCCTTACTCGATCGTGGAAGCCGGACAGGTTTATACGCTGGAACCGCGCCTGACCATCGCCGGTTACGGCATCGCAACGGTGGAGGAGATCGTGGTGGTCACCGAGGACGGCTGCGAGTTTCTCTCAACACCGCAAGAAGAGGTGTGGCTGATTTAGTCGAGGCGGAAGCCTTTTGCCCGACCTAAAGTTCTTAACGCGGCCAAGGTTGCGTCTTTATCCTGCGGAGAGGGGAAAAGGAGGCATTGAGTAGGGGAAAGGCCGATGATGCGGCCGGGCTTTTGCCGCGCGTAACAACAGCAGCGTTTGCTGCGAAACCCTGCGACTGTTTAAGGCACTCCTAAAAGACACGTATCCTGAGGATAGACCACCTTATACACCGCGGCAGATGACCGCGGTGATGTCGTCTGCCGGCGGGAGAGGGGCGGTAAAATCCATCACTTCCTGATGCAGGCGCTCGATGATCTCTTCAGCAGGCCGACCGCGGTGACGCGCAACGAAATCGACCGCTCGGCTGTCGCCGAAATCGTTCTCCGAGGCATTCACCGCCTCGGCGATGCCGTCGGTCATGAGCAAAAGGGTGCTTCCCGGCCTCAGCGTTCCCCGGCGGCCGTTCACATAGGGGCGGTCCCGCAAATAGCCCAACGGCACGCCGGTACTTTCCAGCTCGAGCTCAAGACTTCCGTTTTCAGACAAAAGATAACCCGAGCCGTGACCGGCGCCGGCGTACATCAGGGAGCAATCCTTCGGGTCGAGCCGAACCAGGATGAGCGTGACGAACTGCGTATCTTCGAGGTCGGCGAACAATTCGGCGTTGAGCCGATCGAGAACGGCGGCGGGGTCGGATTCGATTGCGGCGAAGGCGCGCAGATAGGCGCGCGTTTCGGCCATGATGAGCGCGGCGCCGACGCCTTTTCCGCATACGTCGGCCACCGCCAAACCGATGCAGCCGTTCGGCATCGGCACAAAGTCGAAAAAGTCGCCGGAGGTCTGCTGCGCCGACAAGGTGCGTCCAGAAATGTCGAAACCGGGGATGGAGATTAATGACGGGGTCAGCCGCTGCTGAATTTTTCGCGCCAGGAGCAACTGCAGTTCGGTTTCCTGCTGCTCTTTAAGCCGGGTAATGTCTTTGGCCACCGAAACGTAATGGGTGATGACGCCCTGTTCGTCTTTTATGGGCGTAATGGTCTGCTCGCACCAAAAAGTTTCGCCGTTTTTCTTGCGATTGACGAGCACCTCACGGAAAGCCTTGCCGCTGCGGACGGTCTCCCACAGCGTCCGAAAAAAGGCCGCATCATGACGGCCGGAGCGCAACAGGCTGGGATTCTGCCCCAGCGCTTCGTCACGGCTGTAGCCGGTGACGGCCTCGAAGGCGGGGTTGACATATTCGATGGCGCCGTGATGATCGGTGATAAAGACGATATCCGCCGTTTGCTCCACGGCGTTGGCCAGCTTTTTGGCTTCGGCTTCCGCCCGTTTGCGCTCCGTGACGTCTTCGACATGAACCATCACCATATCGGGTTCGACGAAGACATAGGTCGCAATCAGGTTGCGCGGTTCACCGCTGCGGCGCAAACGGTAGATGAATTCGCGCCTCAACATACGCTGCTGGGAGTAACAGCACAAAAAATCCTTCAAAATATCGGGCGAGGCCGAATGCAGGCGGCTCAGCTTTTCTCCCAGCCGTTCCCGAATACGGCCCTTGGTCGTCACTTCGGCGGCCGTGTTGTAATCGATGAGGACAAAATCCTCTTCCGTTCGCCGCCAAACGTAGGTGGGCACTGGGAAACCCTTGAATTGGGCTTGGTTGCGCCACGCTTTTTTTATGCTCTGTCCGCCGGTCATCGTTGCCTTCGAGGTGAAGGGCGTCATGATGCCTTCCTTTCGAATGAAAAAGTAGAAGGCTGCAACGAAAACGAAGGCCGATATATTTCATCTCATTGTTTATGGGATTTTGCTTCTTCTGCAAAGGCTCTCTGTCGACGGTACGTTTAGTCATGAAAGTTACCCGCTTTTCGCGATAAAAGGAGTGCAGCCATGGTCGAACAGCCTATCGTGAAGGGACGATTTACCTTCCTTTTCCTTCTCCTGGCCTCAACAATTTTCGCTGAAACGATTTCTGACGCCGACACCTCCTCTTCAGTCTCCGCGGTTGCTGCGGCGCCGCTGCCCGTCGACTATCAAGGCTATCTGACGACGGCTCAAGGGCAGCCGATTTCCGGAACGGTGACGGCGACTTTTTCTTTGTGGGACGCGGCCGACGGCGGCCATCTGCTTTGGCAGGAGACGCAGACGCTCGACGTGCATCTCGGCTACTTTACCGCACATTTGGGCAGCGTCGTATCGCTTGCGCCCGGACTCTTCAGCGGCGGCGATCGCTGGCTGCAGGCGGCAGTGGACGGAGAAACGCTCAAGCCGCGTAAACGGGTGAACCGCGTGCCGGCGGCGCTGTTTGCCGATAACGCCGCGGCGTTGGGCGGCCTTGCCGCAAGCGAGTATTACAACAAAGCGCAGGCGGAGTCGCACCGGAGCAACAAAATCGACGCCTTTTCGCTGGGCGGCGTACCGGCGACCGGCTACCTGACGCAGGCGCAGGCGGAAAAGTTCGTGGTAAAGGGCGCGCCGAACAGCGTTTCCGGTGAAATGATCGTCGACGGTTCCATTCAAAAGAAGCACCTGGCGTTCAACGTGGGCGGCGGCGGAATCGGCAGCATCATCGCCGAGGGCGGCCTTGAGGGCGGCGGCAGCGGCAACGAGGTGCGCCTGAGTTTGAACGCAGACTACCGCAGCGGCCTGGCCTATGACCAGCGTTTCGTCAGACGCGGCGAAGCGGGCAATGTGACCGGCGCCATGATTGCCGACGGCACCATCACTTCGGTCGACATCAAGGACGGCTCGCTGCAGCCTCAGGATATGGCCTTCACCATGGGAACCATCAACGGCGTGACCGCGGGCGACGGACTCTCCGGCGGCGGCACCATCGGCACCGTGACCCTTTCGTTGAATGACCATTACCGCTCCGGTTCCGCTTACGACGGCCGCTTTGTGCTGCGCAGCGAACCGAATTCGATCACCTCGGCCATGATCCGCGACGGCGAGATCACTTCGGCCGACATCCGCAACGGCACCATCCAGCCGGAAGATTTGGCCTTTGCTCCGGGCGACATTACGGCGGTCATTGCCCAGGGAGGATTGGAAGGAGGCGGCCAAATCGGCGAGGTGCGCATCCAGTTGGCGAATGCTTATGCGACAGGCGCCGCATACAACGACGTTTTTGTCAACGAAGGGCAGGTCGATGCCGTCACCGGCAGCATGATCAAGGACGGCGAGGTGCGCGGAACCGACATTGCATTTGGAGCCGTCACCGGCGCACACCTGGCGAACGGCTTTTCCGTTCAGCAGAACCGCCCGAACGATGCCGTGATGACGGCGGCCAACTCGGCCGCATCGGCCGCCGCAACGGGCATCGAAGGACGCGGAAACGTCGGCGTGCGCGGCGTCGGCGCTCAGACCGGCGTTTACGCCGAAGGAGGTCAGTACGGCGTTTATGCGCGGGCCGCCGACCCGTCCCGCTGGGGCCTTTATGTGGAAGGAAAGGCGTTCTGTTCCAGCGGGGCATGGGGCGATCTGGCGGAACTGGTGCCGATCGGCGAACCCGCCGAGCCGGGCGATGTGGTGGTAATCGACGACAGGGCGCCGCTGCGCTTCAAGCTGTGCGACAGCGCGGCCGATGCACGGGTGGCCGGCGTGGTTTCTTCGGAACCGACCGTTATCGTCGGCAGCGGACGTCCCGAGGCCGACTACAGACCGTTGGCTTTGGCCGGCATTGTGCCCTGCAAGGTGATTGCCGTCGAACCCATTCGCCCCGGCGATCTTTTGACCACTTCGCAGAAGCGCGGTTATGCACAAAAGGCGGTCGTGCCGCAGCCGGGAACGATTTTGGGCAAAGCATTGGAACCGCTTCCGGCCGGAGAAGGCGTCATTCGCGTGCTGGTCACACTGCAGTAAGGAGGGCGTGATGAAGAGGACGCTTCCGGCGGTGCTTCTTGTGACGGCGCTGGCCGCTCAGCCGCAGACGGACCGCATGACCTCTCCGCGGTTTGTAATTGAGCGCAGCGCCTTTGCCGTTGCCGGCGGCTCGGCCCAAAGCGGCCAAGCCGAAGCGCGCGTATTGACCGACCGCTTCGGCGCGCCGCATTTTCACCGCATGGAAAGCAGCCGGTTCCGCATCGGCACCGGCGTAACGCTGCAGAAGGATGCGGAAGTGACGTTGCCGGTCGCAACCAGATTTCTGCCCAATTACCCTAATCCTTTCAACAGCCGTACGTGCTTTACCATCGAGCTGGCGCAGGAGGACGATGTGCACGTGGCCGTCTATTCTTTGCGCGGCCGGCAACTGGCCGTCCTGTTCGAGGGCCGTCTGGAGGCGGGCCGCTTCGACCTTCATTTCGACGGCACGGATGAAGAGGGCGTGCTTTTGCCCAGCGGCGTCTACTTTGTGCGGATGACAACAAAAAGATTTGACGGAACCTTAAAAATTGCTATTTTGCGATGACGATCAACGAGGAAAAAGCGGCGTCGTCCGATAGTCGGTGAAAGACGGTGGGAGTTTTTTCCACCCATACGAAAGCGGTTTTCTCATGTGAATTCGGCCGCTCCTTTTGAGGCGTAAATGGCAACAGACGTTATCGTCGTCGGCCCACTGGCAGTCAACTGCTGCATCATCTCCTGTCCGCAAACCCACCAGGCGGCGGTCGTCGATCCGGGAGACGATGCCGAAAAAATCCTGCGATTCCTTTCTTCCCGCACCCTCAAGGTAAGCTGCATCCTGCTGACGCACGGTCACTTTGACCATATCGGAGCGGCGGCGGAACTGCAACGGAAGACCGGTGCCGCGATTTATGCTCACCGCGAGGAGCTGCCGTTGATCGAGGCGGCGGCGGATCAGGCGGCCTTGTTCGGTCTCAGCGCACCGGCGCCTTTCCGCGTCGATGTGACGGTGGAGGAAGGTGATCGGATCTCCTTGGGCGAGCTCGAAGCAGCGGTGCTGCACACGCCGGGACATTCGCCGGGATCGGTCAGCTATGTGATGGAGAAGCAGGTTTTCGTCGGCGATGTGCTCTTCAGCCGCAGCATCGGCCGCACCGATCTGTTCGGCGGCGACTATGAGCTTCTTCTGCGCTCGATTCGTGAAAAGCTGCTGGTGCTGCCGGACGAAACGGAGGTATACAGCGGCCACGGCCCGCTGACCACCATCGGACGCGAAAAAAAGTACAATCCATTTCTGCCGTGAGTGCGGAAAGCCGCCGCACTGATAGAGGCGGAATACGGCGCACGGCTTGGCCGTGCAATGACTCAATCGAACGGTGCGTGTATGGAAGAATTTGTCGGACTGAAGGAACCCCTGGTGGTCATCAACGAAAATGAGTGCAAGGGGTGCGGGCTTTGCGTCGACATTTGCCCGCAGAAAGTGTTGGTACAGAAGTCTCACTTGAACCGAATGGGCTACCATCCGGCGGGATATCTCGGAGAGGGCTGCACCGGTTGCGGACACTGCTTCTATGCCTGTCCGGAGCCCGGCGCGATCGCGGTATATCGCAAGGGTTATGTCGATCCTGCGAAGGAGGCGAAATAAATGGCGAAGGAACTCATCAAAGGCAACGAGGCGGTGGTCAAAGGAGCGATCCTTGCCGGCTGCCGCTACTTTTTCGGCTATCCCATAACGCCGGCGTCCGAGATCGCCGAGGCGGCCGCCTATTACATGCCGACGGTCGGCGGCGTCTTTCTTCAGGCGGAGAGCGAAGTCGCTTCGATCAACATGCTCTACGGCGCGGCCTCAGGCGGTGTCCGCTGCATGACGGCCTCTTCCAGTCCCGGCATCAGCCTTATGCAGGAAGGCATCTCTTACTGTGCGGGCGCCGAACTGCCGGTGGTGATCGTCGACATCGTTCGCGGCGGCCCGGGTTTGGGCAACATTGCGCCGGAACAGGCGGACTATAACCAAATGGTCAAGGGCGGCGGGCACGGCAACTACAAGATGATCGTTCTGGCCCCCAACTGCGGTCAGGAGATGTGCGACCTCACCATGCTGGCGTTCGAGCTGGCGGACAAGTACCGTAATCCTGCCGTCGTGTTGGCCGACGGATTCATCGGCCAAATGATGGAGCCGGTGGAATTTCCGGCGCCGTTGACCGCACTGCCGCCGAAGGATTGGGCGATTCTGCTCGACGGTCGCGATGAAGAAAAACTGATCACCTCCATTTTTCTTGAAGCATGGGATCTTGAGGAACACAACCGAAAGCTGCAGAAGAAATACGAGGCGATGGAGCAGCAGGAGGTTCGTTTCGAAGCGTATCACACCGACGATGCGGATTTGGTGCTCATCGGCTACGGCGTGGTGTCGCGCATCCTGCAGTCCGCCGTCGACGACCTTCGCGCCGAAGGGATGAAGGTGGGCCTGCTGCGGCCGATCACGCTCTTTCCTTTCCCCAAGGGGAAAATTGCCGAATTGGCGAGCGGTGTCGACTCTTTTCTGGTCGTCGAGCTTTCGAACGGCCAGATGGTGGACGACGTTCGCCTGGCGGTGAACGGAGCGCGGCCCGTTCATTTTTACAACCGAATGGGCGGCATGGTGCCGACCACCGAAGAGATCGTAGAACAGGTAAAGAAAATCATAAAGGCATAAATCATGGCCGGCAAAGCATATCTCAAAGCTCAGAGCTTTTACCCCATCTATGAGCGTAAAACGGTGCTTCAGGATGTCACCCACTATTGCCCCGGCTGCGGCCACGGGGTCCTTCACAAACTGATCGCCGAAGCGCTCGACGACTTTGACGTCCGCGACCGCACCATCTTTATCAGTCCGGTGGGCTGCAGCGTGTTTGCCTACTATTACTTTCGCGTCGGAAACATTCAATGCGCTCACGGTCGGGCGCCTGCCGTGGCCACCGGCATCAAGCGTGTTCACCCCGACAGCATCGTCATCAGCTATCAGGGGGACGGCGATTTGGCGGCCATCGGCGCCAACAACATCCTGCAGGCGGCCAATCGCGGAGAACACATTACCGTTTTCTTTGTCAACAACGCCATTTACGGCATGACCGGCGGTCAAATGGCGCCGACCACGCTGGTGGGGCAAAAGACCACCACCACGCCCTACGGCCGCCAAGCGAGCAATGAAGGTTTTCCGCTGCGCGTTTCCGAGCTGATTTCGGTGCTGGAGGCACCGGTCTATGTCGAGCGTACGGCCATCACCGATGCGCAGCACATCATGAAGACGAGGGCGGCGGTGCGCAAGGCCCTCCGCAACCAGATCGAAGGCAAAGGCTTTTCCCTGGTCGAAGTGCTTTCCGCCTGCCCCTCCGGTTGGAAGATGACGCCGGTGCAGGCGAAGCGGTGGATCGAAGAGGAAATGTTCAAGGTCTTCCCGCTGGGCGTCTACAAAGACGTTTCCGCTGAACGTGAGCCTCAACCCGGCCGGGCGCGGATCTTCCAACCCGCCGACCCCTCCGTTTTGGATATTCCGACCGCAGAAACCAAGCTGCTGCAGCAAAAAGCAGAGGGGATGAACCCCCGCTTCGTCATCGCCGGTTTCGGCGGTCAGGGAGTATTGGTGCTGGGCGTGGCCTTGGCGCAGGCGGGAATGATCGCCGGATATCACGTCTCGTGGCTGCCTTCTTACGGCCCTGAGATGCGCGGCGGAACCGCCAACTGCCACGTCAACCTTTCCAACCGACGCGTGGGATCGCCGTTGGTCTCCAAGCCTTCCGTGCTCATTGCCATGAACCTGCCCTCTATGGAAAAGTTCGAAGACATGGTGGTTCCCGGCGGCCTGATTATCTATGACTCTTCACTCGTTCATCGAGAGCCGAAACGCCGCGACGTGCAGGTGTTGGCCATTCCCGCCACCCAAATGGCGGACGAATTGGGCAACACACGGGTCGCCAATATGATCGTTCTCGGCGCCTACATTGCACTCAGCGGTGCAATGCAGAAGGATGCCGTGTTCGAGGCGCTTCCGGCCTTCATCAAAAGGAAGAACCTGATTCCCTTGAATCAGGCGGCGATCGAAAAAGGCATCGAGTTTGTGCACAATCTTCCGCGGAAATAAGGTGCGCGCGGCTGCCGCCTGCCCTCGGCAGCCGCGCTTGAGCTTCCGGTCCATGAGCCTACCATATTTCGATATTTTTTCGTATATTCAGTCGGTCAATTCGGAATAATCGCTATCGAAAATCGAAACAACGTCGGACAGTCCGTACGGGACGTCGTCTATCATCGTTTGTTGCCGTTCGTCGGCAAACCCGGCCGTTATATAGGCAACGAATTTAATATCATCCGCAAAGACCTGCGTCAGGTTGATCTGAGGGTCGCGCTGGTTTTCCCTGATCTCTATGAGATCGGTATGTCCTATTTGGGCTTTTCCATTCTCTATCATGTGCTGAACCGCATGGAGGGGGTATATGCCGAGCGCGCCTTTGCCCCGTGGCCGGACATGGAAGAGCTGATGCGGCAGGAAGGGGTTCCTCTTTTTTCCCTGGAGACCTTTTCGACGTTGAACCAGTTCGATCTTTTCGGGGTCACCTTTCAATACGAGCTCCATTTCCCAACGCTGCTGAATCTGCTCGACCTTTCGGGCATTTTGTTGACGGCGCGGCAGCGCACGGGCTTTCCTCTTGTTCTTGCCGGCGGGCCGTCCGCTTTCAATCCCGAACCGATCGCCGAGTTCATTGATGCGGCAGTGATCGGCGATGGGGAGGAAATCCTGCCGGAAATCATCGGCGCGGTTCGCCGCGCGAAAAATGGGGGCCTCAGCCGCGAAGAATGCCTGGAAGCGTTGGCGGCGATTCCGGGCGTGTATGTGCCGCAGTTCTACGACGAGCGTTACGACGATCAGGGGCGCTACGCCGGTCTCGAGCCGCGCACCTCTTCGGCGCCAAGACGCATACGGGCTCGCACGGTTCCGCAGCTTCGGCCCGAAGACTATCCCGACAAGCCGCTGGTGCCGCTGATTGCGGCAGAGCACGATCGCGTTTCCTTGGAGATTGCCCGCGGCTGCTCGCGCGGTTGCCGTTTCTGCAATGCGGGAATGATCTATCGGCCGGTGCGCGAGCGCTCGCCTGAGGAGCTCCTCGAACAGGCGCGCCGAAACCTGGCCGCAACGGGGCACCGGGAGGTTTCGCTGCTGTCGCTGTCCACCTCGGACTATACGAGGTTGCCCGAACTGATGGAACGGTTGGCCGCCGAGTTCAGCGCCGAAAACATCAACATCTCGTTTCCGTCTCTGCGGCCGGAAAGCTTTACGCCGCTGGTGGCACGCTACGCGCGCAGCGTGCGCAAGTCCGGGCTCACCCTTGCCCCCGAGGCCGGATCGCAGCGGCTGCGAAATGTCATCAACAAGGCGACCAACGCCGAAGAGCTTCTGCGTGCCGTAGAGCTGGCCTTTAACGAGGGGTGGGAGACGGTCAAGCTCTACTTTATGATCGGTCATCCCACGGAGACCGATGATGACCTGTTCGACATGGTCGGCCTGGTCGACCAGGCGAGGCGCATCGCCGTGAAGCGCGGCGGGCGAATTCACGTTTCCATCTCGCCGTTCGTCCCCAAGCCGCACACGCCGTTCCAATGGGCGGCGCAGGATTCTCGCGAAGAGACACGGCGCAAGCTGGAACTCCTCGCTTCGCAGATGCGCTGGAAGAACGTCAAGGTGAGCCGCCGAGACGCCGAGACGGCGGCAGTCGAGGGGCTGTTGGCTCGCGGTGATCGACGGATCGGCCGGGTGGTGCGGCGCGCATGGGAGCTCGGCGCCCGTTTGGACGGCTGGTCCGAATTCTTCGACTTTTCGCGCTACGAGGCCGCACTGCACGATACCGGCCTGTCGCCGGAGGCCTATTGGGCGGAGCGCGACCTCGAACGCCCGCTGCCGTGGGATCACATCGACAAAGGCATCACGACGGAGTATCTGCGCAAAGAATACCGGCGCGCTTTGGACGGCAAGCAGACGCCGGACTGCCGTATCAGTACCTGTCATGCCTGCGGCCTGATGAAGGAAAAGGCCTGTCGTGAGGTGATTGCCCAGGTCAAGGTCTCGGCGCCGACGATCCTTCCGGCCCCGCGCGTTGAAGAGGCGAAAATAAATCCGCCGGTTCGCTTTGCCAGAATTCATTACCGGCGCGGCGAAGAACTGCGGTTTCTTTCCCACCTCGATATGCTGCGG
>FWPV01003020.1_pt1 | contig 39270 bp, 35 predicted proteins | sample 2228371 | NCBI WGS metagenome assembly FWPV01 (sample SAMEA103939776, study PRJEB20133) | metagenome
TTGTAGCGGTTTGATTTATCAAACATAATCAAGAAGTATCTGTAGCGTCCGACTTCAGTCGGACGAAGACTGTCATCAATAGGGACAGGGCTTGTCCCTGTCCGAGAAACAAATGTAGGGTAAGCCTGCAGGCTTGCTTGCTCTGCTATGAATGTAAAAGTTCATTTCCAGTGCCAAGGTTCAGTACAGCGTTAGTGTTGTGTCATAGCCACGCAGTGGCGTTTTGCAACAAATTCCGTATTCCTATTGATTTTTTTTGTAAAGTCAATATAATAGAGAGAGGAGTGAAAAAATGAAAAGAGATTTGACATCAATTTTTGATTTGACCAAAAATGAGATATACAAGATTTTTGATCTTACCCGTGAACTGAAGGAAAAGCAAAAAAATGGTATTGAACACAAACTGCTAAAAGACAAAACCCTGGCAATGATATTTGAAAAACCATCCCTGAGAACCAGAGTTACCTTTGAGACAGGAATGACTCAACTTGGAGGCCACGCAATTTACCTTGCACCTTCTGACATACAATTGGGAAAAAGGGAGAGCGTTGCAGATGTGGCAAAAAATCTTTCGCGCTGGGTTGATATCATTATGGCACGAGTATTCAGTCATAAGACAATTACAGACCTGGCTGAAAATGCAACGGTTCCGGTTATTAATGGTCTCTGTGATCTGGAGCATCCCTGTCAGATTTTATGCGATCTGTTCACAGTGATTGAAAAAAAAGGCGATCTTGATAAGGTTGTCGTTGCGTATGTTGGTGATGGCAACAATGTGTGTAATTCGTTGGTTGCCGCTTCAGCAATACTGGGGTACAGAATGAATGTTGCAACACCAGTTGGCTATGAACCGAATAAAGATTATATGAAGAAGGCAACAAATGTGAAGTGGACAAGCGACCCCAGAGAGGCGGTCAGGGATGCAGATGTTATTTATACTGATGTTTGGGCGTCAATGGGCCAGGAATCTGAAGCAGAACAAAGAAAAAAGATTTTCCATTCATTCCAGTTAAACAGTAAATTGTTAGAGTCTGCTCGGAAAAAAGATTATATTATAATGCATTGCCTTCCTGCACACAGGGGCGAGGAGATTACTGACGAAGTGATTGATGGTCCTCATTCTGTTGTTTTTGATCAGGCAGAGAATCGTCTTCATACTCAGAATGGCATAATGGTATTTCTATGTTCAAAGTCCTGAGTGCAGTTGCGAAGTTTTTCACTATTGAGCCAGCACGCAAGATTCTTGCATTAATATTTGCATTTGCTCTCTGGTTATTTGTGGCAATTGATGGAATATACAATTATGAACGGGAGATTCCTGTACAATACACAAACCTTTCTGATAAATACATGCTTGTTGATTCCGTACCAAAATTAAAAGTAATTTTCAATGGTAAGGGTAAGGTACTTATCAATGTATGGGCATACAGACCGAGAGCGATATGCAGTCTTGCTGAAGTAGTGCCGGGAAAGAATGTTATCTCAACAAAGGATTTGATTATCCCTGTTAAGGATGTCAATGTAAATTTTGAAGCAAAGTATATTAATGTTGAGGTGGATGAGAGAATAGCAAAGGTAATTCATCCAGTGATTCCCATAAAAGGAACTCCCAGAAGTGGTTTGTCAATTGCCGCAGTTGAAACACAGGATACACTGGTTGTTACTGGACCGAAAGTTATATTGCAAAAATTGAGTGAATTCACCACTGAGTCGCTTGATGTAACAAATCATTCGGTCACATTTGAAAAAAAAATTAGGATGGAATCAGCAGGAGAATTGATAAAGTTTTCTCCAGAGAATATCAGGGTGAAAATTGTTATTGATTCTACGGACAGGCGTGTGTTCAATGATATTCTGGTGGCGGTTGTGAAAAACATTGGTCAGAATGTTAGAGGTTTATCACTGCATATTGATACAATTGTTGTTGCCGGTGCCCGCAGTGTGCTCAGCAATTTAAACAAGCAGAATATCATTGCTCGCATCAGAACTACAGATCTCGTTCCTGGCGAATATTATCTTTCACCGGAGATTATACTACCTGATTTCTTAACAGTATTATATTATACACCTCAGCGTTTTCGGGTATTTGTTTACTAAGTTATATCAGAATAAGCAGTAATTCAAAAATCATTGCAATTACTACAAGAAAGACAAAAAGTGTGCTAATGTCTGAAGGTCCCCCCAAAGCGTCAGCAGTTATTATTTTTATCCCCAGAGTTTTGGCTGCTTCGGAAGAGATCATGGCTGGATTACTTTCCAGGGGATCAATATTTGCTGCCAGGGTTTCTTCGCCAGACACATAGAAACCAGGTTTTGGAAAGAAATCTTCACTAACAATTTCTCCGCTTATACCGCGCACCAATCCTGGTTTTGGCAGTTTTTCTCCGACCAGGAATTCATTATCAACAGTTCTATTTATCAGACCATAGATCAGGGAATGGAGTAACGGTATAAAATTGGGATTGTATATAATATCTGTGTTATGTTTGTTGAACTCCGTAGCAACAACCATAATTTTTTCGCTTTTGACAATGAGTGGTAATTCACTGTCCAGTTTTGCCAGAATTTGTGCGCGTGGAATAAGACGGCGCACCTTGAAAAATTTTATGGTCCTTAGTCCCGGGATATTGGCAAATATCTGCAGGGGTTTGTAGTCTGTGTTAAGCCATTTGATCGTCAGATATCCTTCGGATTCAATCCATTCTTCGGCGGCACAGCAGATAGAGAGCAATTTTGAAAGATTGGGTCCGGTTCGGTCAGTTAAGAAGGTGATCACGCCGTTCCTTTTCTCAGCTAAGAAATTGCTAAGTTTTAACAACTCGAACTCAGAGATTTCTTCTATACCATTAAGAATGACGAGGTGAAAATTACGCAAATCAGTAGTTTTGAGATTGCTCATTGTTGTAATTTCAAATGGCATTTTCACGGTTACAGAAGGCTTTAAACCGAGACTCAGATATTCATTATTGCCGACAATGAGAATTTTGATTACACCGGGCAGGGATTTTGAAAAAAAATACTGATTATCAAAATCAAGGCTATCGCCCGCTACATTTACTATACCTGCATGGACATTTCCTGGAATGGTGAAGGTGGTGGTTGAGACCTGTCCGGGTTCATTAACACAATTTTGTTCTCGAAAGAAGTTTTCTGCAATAAGCTCAATTTTTCCCCGATATGTTCGGTTTGAATAATTCATTATGTTTACATTCAATTCGTAATTTTCTTCAGAAGGCATGAAGGGATTTTTGAGCAATACATTTTCAACACAGATGTTGCTACCAATTGGAATTCTTAACCAGTGGAAATTCTCTGTTGCAGTAAACCCCCGGAAGTTGATTGCCTGACCATCACCAATGTAGATAAAATCTTTGGGCAGATTACTGCGCTCCTGCAAAAAACTCTCATACACATCCTTCAGTGACGGTGTGTTGAATTGTATTTTTATCTCTTTGAGGGATCTTAATGCAGAGGTTTTATTGGTCCAGAATGACACAAATTCCTTCTGAAAACACATAGGAACCACATAGAACATACTCTTGGGTGAATATACATTTATAATTTTTTCTGCCTGTTTCAGCGCAATTTCAAAATTATTGCCGTAGGACATGCTTGGGGAATTGTCAACAACAAGAAATACCGCTGCAAGTCTGTTTGCTCCGAAAATTTTCGCCTGAAATTGAGGTCGGGCAAGCGCGATAAAAATGCTTGCGACCATAACACAGCGCATGACCAAAATCAGGATTTCTTTCAACTTCAGCCATTTCAAATGTGATGCCTCAGCACTCCTTAAGAATATTAACGAAGAAAATGTAATTTTTTTAAGACGTTTTCTGTAATAAAGGTGAATGATAATTGGTACTGCAATCAGAATCAAGCCGAAAAGATATATGGGATTTAGAAATTTCACAGAAGTCGTGCTCTTTTCTGAAGATAGGCAAATAAAGCCTTATCAAATGTTTGCGTTGTATTTATCAGTTCGTAATCAATATGTGATTCATGCATAGCCTGCTGGTAATAATTCAAAAACTCCTTGAATTTTTTCTGGTATGAATCGCGGATTGCGCCAGGTTCTATTGTCAGGCTTTCATCCGTTTCCATATCCTGAAAGATTGCGGATTCATTAAAGGGAAAGGTCAATTCATAGGGATCAATAATTTGGAATACAATAATCTCATGTTTTCGAGCCCTGAATGATCTCAATGACTTAATTACTTCTTGTGGTTCATCAAAAAGGTCGGAAATTACCAGAACCAGTGCGCGGCGCTTTATACGCTGTCCCGTTTCAAAAAGGACCTGGGCAAGGGAGGTTTCAGCACCTGAGCTTGTTCTATTAATTATTTCAATTATTCTGGCAAAGTTCAATTTCTTCGCTGAGGCAGGAATAAAATCATTTATTTTTGTATCAAAGGTGATTATCCCGACACCGTCGCGCTGTTTGAACAACAGATACGAAAGACAGGCACTCAAGAATTTTGCATAATCAAGTTTTGTGATCTTTTCACCATAACCCATTGAACCGCTTTTGTCCAATAGAATATAGGCACGTAGATTTGTGTCTTCTTGATATTCTTTGATGTAAAACCTATCGCGTCGCGCATAGATCTTCCAGTCAATAAGTTTTGCTTCATCAAACGGCATATAAGGTCGATGGTCAGTGAATTCTTGAGAAAACCCCTTGAAAAGACTATGGTGCAGTCCGGTCAAAAATCCTTCAACCACGAGTCTCGCCTTCAGGTCAAGTCTTGAAATACGGGCAAGAACCTCGGGATTAAGGTAGTCAGGTGTTTGCTTCATTGGCAAAGTAATTATATGTTATCTCAATTCCTTTCATTAATGGGGTTTCGGGTTGCCAGCCCAGTATTTTTCTTGCCTTTGAGAAATCAAGAACATTTCTCAGAACTTCTCCAGGAATTGGCTCACGGTGTTGGTGCAATATATCTTTTTTTAAAATTTTTGACAGGATATCAATCAGGTCATTAACACTTGTTTCAATACCTGTGCCAATGTTGAAATAATCAGAATTGCAGCTTAAGGCAAGGAGGTTTGCTTTTACTACATCGCCAACATAGACATAATCCCTTGTCTGATTACCATCTCCGTTTACAAAGCATTCTTTACCATGGAGGATTTGATTAATGAAAATAGAAATAACACCGGCTTCACTCTTTGAGATCTGCCTTGGACCATACACATTGCTATACCGCAAAATAACATATTCAAAATCATACAGTTTTGCAAAGACTCCTATATAATTCTCAATTGTAAATTTCGCTGCTCCATACGGTGAAAGGGGATTGGGGACAAAATCCTCGGTAATGGGGAAGTTTTCGGGTTCACCATAAATGGCACCACCACTTGATGCAAAAATAAATTTTTTTACCCCGTGCTTTGCACAGAGATTTAATACATTCAGTGAACCAAGAATGTTTACTTTCGCATCAAAGAGAGGGTTTTCAAGAGAAGTGCGAACATTTATCTGCGCGGCGTGGTGATTTACTATATCAAAATGATGTTTTTCGAAAATCTTCTCAATCTCGGATGCGCAAATATCTTCTTTATAAAATTCTGCCTTCGGGTTGATATTCTTGATATTGCCTGTTGAGAGGTCATCAATGATTACTACACTATGACCCTGATTAACATAGGCATCAACAATGTGTGAGCCGATAAAACCTGCACCACCAGTAACGAGTATCTTCATACCCAATTATATGCAATTAGGAATTTGAGTCAATGTTCAAGGCGTTTGTTATAATGTTTAGATTTGACCCCCCAGCCTGTTGCCTGTTTGTCGCAAAAAATGACTGAAGTACAAATGTGCTTTTGCCAGGTCATACAAATGGTTAATCTTTTTAAAAATCATAATTGCTTCGCTGAATTCACTTTTCACCCTGCTCACCAATTTTTTGTTTTGCCGCTGGAGTTTCTGCCCTTTGGTGGTTAACTTCTGCCATAATATTCTTGCTATGAGTAAATGTGCCTCTCCTTTTTCCGAATGCAACTGCAGTCTATTAGCGTGGTTCAGGACCTTTTTTGCTAACGAATATGCACTTTTCAAATGACCTCTCAACAATTCCAATTCTGCGAAGGATAAAGTAATTTTATACCCTATTCTTTTATCGCTAATTTTGTTCGCAATAGCCGTTCCTTTTTCTAATAATTTCTTCGCTTCTCTAATTGCATTTTGTTCTGCACAGATTTTGGCAAGAATATTATAACAGCATGCAGAGCCTGTTTTATCTCCTAACTGTTGGCAGATCTCCAATGACCTTTGCACATAAAGTTTGGCTTCTCTACTCTTACCGGTGAAGTAATGTAGCAACCCAAGGTTATACAGTGTAAATGATTCTTCCTGAATATACCCCAGTTCTTTTTGTATTACAAGTGCTCTATTGGCAAAATCAACTGCTTTTGCATAATCTCCACTGTTGATGTATCCAGCCGCAATGTTGTTTAATGTAATCGCCTGACCCCTGCGGTCGCCAATCTGTTCCCTGATTTTGAGTGCTTTCACTAAGAATTCCATATATCTATTGAGTCTGCCGACCGTTTTGTAGTAAGAACCAATGCTATTCAGGGCTATTCCTACCATACGTAAGTCGTTTATTTTCTCTGACAATAGTAGACATTTTTTGTAGTATTGCAGTTCTTTTTTATACTGTCCAAGATAGAAGCAAACTGCGCCAACATTTAACAAATTTTCTGCTTGTTGATTGATTAAATTGTTTTTCCTTTTGATCAGTAATGATTTTAGAAAGTACTTATGCGCCTTACGATAATCACCCGTGTAATAATAGCAATAGCCGATATTGTTGAAACACGAAGATTCAATGCTTTTATCACGAATCTTGCCACACAGTACGAGCGATTTCTTTGCATTTTTTATCACTTCTTTAATTTTGCTAATTGACGCATAAACTTCGCACAGCATCAGAAGGCATTGGGCTTCAAGCTGTCCATTTTTTATTTTTCTTGATATGCTAATTCCAAGGTTTAAATCCTGTTTTGCTCTATCAGTGTTACCAGTTAGACTGAATATTTCGGCACGGGTGCATAGTGCCCTGACAAAGAGTTTCTGCCTGTTAGCTTTTGAACCACTCAACATTGGAGATCGTATTTACTTTCATTATTTTCTCTCCAGATATGATTTTGTGAATATTTTTTCCGGGATCTGGATATCGAGCTTTATTTCTTTCAGTATTAATTCTGTAAAGGTATTCTGACGAAGACGATTTACCATTCTGGTCTTTGTGGGATAAGTACGTGTGCCAATTTTCTTAAATTCAGAATTATAAACTTCTTTCATCAACTTACCGCTCTTTGCATAGAGTTCTGCCTTCACTGGAATATAGATACTTTTATCAACCCAGATTTTTCTTGTATAGTAATTTACTTCTTCAACTTTTGCGAAGAGTTCTAAAATGTAGCATTCCCTACCATCAATTGTATCAATGCCAGTGATTTCTGCATTATACAATTCATTCAGACTGCGATTCTCGGTCACATCATCGTAAGAAAAATCACTGCCCATTAGACTCTGCCTGAGCATATGCCCCGCGATCCTCGTTGCCTTTTCTACGGACGGTAGGTACATCCACATCTCCCTGCCAATCTTCAAGAACCTTGTGCCTTTATCCCTTGCTGGCGCAGTAAACTCAATGTAGGCATAATCCTTTCCCCTGGTATAACCCAAAAATTCTTTCTCTCTTATCTCACCACCGATACTTATGCGCATTACCGCACTGTATCCTGCACTGGTTACCACCATATTATAATCAACTCTCTGTAGGATTTCTTCTGCACTCTGGGAAAATGCCAGTGATATTAGAACAAAAGCAAAATTCGCAATTCGCAATCCGAAATCCGAAATAGATTTATTAGTCTTTTTCATATTGCCCTCAATACCTTTGCCGGTTCTAATTTTATCACCCTTGAAACTGGAATGAAGGCAATAATAACTGTCATTATCAAACCCAATAAGAAACCACTCATTATGATAAATGGCGTTGGTGAAAAGTAGATAACAGGACCATAAGGGATATCCATTGTGGTGGTTGATGAAATCATACTGATATCAAAGCCCTTGAACTTTAGATAATAACTCAATATCGCACCTCCGATTGTGCCAAAAAGGCTACCCAGTGCACCGATAATACCTGCCTCTGTAATTAAAGAGCCGATTATCATTCTATTTGACATACCCATTGCCTTGAGCATGCCGATTTCCTTTTTTCTTTCAAATATTACCATCATCATTGTATTTGCAATTGTAGAGCAGGCAACAATAATAATAATAAAATAAATCAAGTTGTATACAATTTCAAATGAATTTAAATATCTCAAAAGCGAATTCTTTTGATAGGGTAGAACTGAATAAAGGGCAGGCAGTTTTATATCGTCCGCAATTCTGATTGCATTCACAGGTTCTCTGATTTTGAGAACAATCTCGGTTGCTTTATTCTCAAGGTCAAGCAATTGCTGACCGGTTTTTATCGGAATATAAAATATGCTGCGATCAATCCCTCCAATACCAGTGGTGAATAGACCTTTGATTATCAAATTCATACCTGATGGTGAATCATAGGCAGTGCGGGTGATGATAGTCAATGTATCACCGACTTTCAAGTTGAGCCTTTCAGCAAGGCTTTTGCCCATAATTGCTGAATTTGAAACCGTGTCAAAATATGACCCAGTAATTATTCTGTTTTGCAACCCTGAAATATCCATTTCCTTTATCGGGTCAATGGCATAGCCCAGTGCAGGAATGCTCAATTCTTCTTTACCCAGCAGGACACCGAATTTGATTCGTGGTGATACAAGCATAATCTCCGGGTTATTCAGTGTATTATAAAAATCTGGTGTTAGTTCAATCGCCTCGGTCAAAGGTATTGTCCTTTCCCGACGTTCATACTCTTTTGTGGTTATTCTGATATGTCCGCTGATAAGTTTTATGACATTATCACTGATATTATTAAGCAAACCATTTATGTAACTGCGCACAAATATAATCAAACAGATGGCGATCATTATGCTGATACTTGAAATGATACTGCGGCGCCGGTTACGCAGGAAATTTCTTATGGCAAGTTTCAGCAGTTGTATCATACATGCCTCAATGCCTCAACGGGCTCAAGTCTTACCGCCCTTCTCACCGGTAACAGGGTTACGAGCATGGAAATAATTATTCCAAATACAAAGACAGAGAATATTGTCTGATAACTAATCTCACCCTTTATGACCATTTTTATTGGATAACCGATATCCATATTTCCAAATGCCTTGCTCATATCAAGACCAACAATTGATAAATGTAGCGAAAATATAAGACCGAGAATGCATCCTACAATACTGCCAAAGATTCCAATGATACCACCCTCATATAAAAACATCTTTATGATATTTTGATTACTGAACCCCATTGCCTTTAAAGTTCCGATTTCCTGTGTTCGTTCCATTACTGCCATAAGCATTGTGTTGATGATACCAACTGCGGCAATGATTACGACGACAAGGGCAAGGAGAAACTGGATTGACCTCTTCATTCCTGAGATTTCAAAGATACTTGCATTCACCTCTTTGTAGGTAAAGACTTCAAAATACTGACCAAGACTCTGGCTGATTATGTTTTTCAGGATATTCATTCTATGCTCATCCTTCAGACGCACACAGATTTCTGTACAGGCGCCTGGTATGGCAAGCAATTGTCGGGCATTCTCAAGAGAAATTATTATGCTGTTGCGGTCAAACAATGGATGGCCTGTATCCAAAAGTCCAGCCACAACAAAGTCAATGGCATTGTATGTGCCATTGCGGTCCCGAACAATGACCATGATGTTTGAACCAGGCTCAAGATTCAGCTCTTTTGCCAGGCTTGCCCCAATCAATAGGGCATCAGGTTTTTTGAGAAAACTACCCATAACTACTGCCTTTTCTATTTCAAATATGCCTTTTTCCTGTTCTGGCTCTATCCCAATGCCGACAACTGGTAGTTCATCAATACCATTATTGATTCTGCACTGGAATTTTATTCGCTGTGCAAAACCAGAAATGCCCTTTATGTTTTGTAATCTTTCAACAACAAATTCCGGATTCTCAATTATTGTATCAAGGGAATAGAATCTCTCTTCTTTATAGTATCCGCGGGCAAATATCTGTAAGTGACCTGTTTCATAATCAATAATATTCTTTGATGCCATTTTATCCACACCGTTCATCATTGTATCAAGATAGATCATGGCACCAAGTCCAATTGATATTGCCAGGCCTGTTATTATGCTCCTTCTTGTGTGTCTGAACACATTGCGCCAGGCAAGATTGAATAGTTTCATTTCTTTATATCCTCCACAATCTTGCCGTCCCTCAGATTGATAATTCTCTCTGCGAACTCCATTACCAGTGAATCATGGGTTGAAAAAATGAAGGTGGTCTTGAACTTTTTATTGAGTTCCTTCATTAACGACAGTATCTCACGGGCAGTCGTGGAATCAAGATTGGCAGTTGGTTCATCAGCCAAAACCATGCTCGGATTCTTTACCAGTGCCCGGGCAATGGCAACCCTTTGCTGCTGACCGCCGCTCATTTCATTGGGTCTACGGTTAATATAGTCTTCAAGTTCCACTTCCTTTAGAATTGAGACCGCCCTATCCCTTCTTTCACCAGCAGGGATATTCAATAGAATCAAGGGAATCTCCACATTTTCAAACGCAGTAAGAACAGGAATAAGGTTAAAGGTCTGGAATACAAAACCTATTTCTTTTTTTCTGATTTCGGATTTTTGTTTTTGATTCAGTTTGCCTGTAGCATTGCCATTCAAAAGAACCTCACCCTTTGTTGGTATATCAAGCATACCAATAATATTCAATAATGTTGTCTTGCCTGAGCCAGAAGGTCCGGCAATTGCGGTGAACTCACCTTTTTCAATTTTCAGATCTATGCCCCTCAAGGCCGGGAACATGATTTTCCCGATTCTATAATCTTTGTATAAATCAATGGTTTGAATCAATCTTCCTCCTCAAAAGAATATCTTGATCCAGATATATAATTGACCATTATAGGGAACCAAATTTCTGAATTCGCTCTGACCTGAACCAAAAAAGAGATTAAGACCTGAAGTAAGTTCAAGATTTTCCATTAATGAATATGAGACCTGGGGTATCAGAATAAAACTCTGGTCATCAAGGTTTATTATTGTGTTAAAACCAGGACGAAGATATGGATTATGTGCTGAGGCGACAGTTACATATACATATTTCTTGCCAAGGGTTGTTCTCTCACCACTGAAAATCTTATCCCATTCATACTCAGCAGGATTATCTTTTCCGCTTTCGTCATAAAAGGCCTCAATCATACTATAAATCATAAAAGGAAATGTATAGTCAATGCCCAGACTGACCTTTGCATAGTTTGTTGTATCCTCTATTGTATAACCTGCCTCACACCAATAGCCAATGATATTGTCGCCCGCAATCTCAAAACCCAAAATCTCCTTTTTGGGTAATGCTTTATACATAAGATTCAATCCAATGTCATTTTTATAAAGATTGGTTCCTATTCTCAGACCAGCAAAAGATTTTTTCAAATTATATGCGGGCAGGCATACTGCACGGACACTTGTAAATCTACCCATTGATAGATAGCCAAGGATTGCATTTGAACCCTGCCTTTCATAATTGGGCTCAAAATAGTTTGCAGGATTGAACACATCCAGTGGTCTGAAAATTCTACCCACACCCCAGTACAGACTCTGTTTACCAGCAATAATCCTGATTTTCTCTGAACCGAGCCATAATAAGAGCCGTGGAATGCTAATTCTTTCGTACAAATGTAAGAAATCCAGGGTATCATAAGGAACCAGGCAGTCAAGGGCAATCTGGGTTCCATAAATCCTGCTCTCAGTTTTCAGCTCAAGCCAGCCCCGGTTATAACCATAGAGATTAAATGAATCAGACCAGGCAAGATAGGGTCTGGTTTCAATATAACCTGAAAAATTCAATTGATAAATGATTATGCATGAAAAGATGAACATTTATGAAAGTATTATAATAGAAAAAAGAGGGGATGTAAAGAGTTAAAGGAAGTTGTTTAAAGACTTATTTTATTCAACCATCCTTTTGCACCGATCTTCTCAAAAATCTCCTTTGCCTTCTGCAGGTAAGTTGTTGCATCCGACTTCAGTCGGACAAAATCCTTGCTGTCCAGTTCTATCCCCGTTTTTCTTTTTTCCTGTATGTCACGCTGAACCTTGTCCTGAACAATGTCACCCTGAACTTGTTTCAGGGTCTCTGATTTCAGCATCTTACCATAGTGGTAATACGCCTTTGCAATATCAAATGGTTGTTTCAATTCTTCGAAGTTCCTGATTGCTTCTTTGAACTTTCCGTCTATATCTATCCATTCTTGACTCTTAAACTCCGTTACTCCTTCACTCATTAACTTTCTTATTTCAATCCTTGCCTGCAAAAGCAATGCCTCGGCTTTTCCTATCTTTGATTTCAACTCTTCGGCAATTTTCATTGCCTTTTCAGCATAGGTTACTGCGGTCTTTACGCCTTTTCCTCCACTCTCTGCGAGTATCAGTTCGCCAAACGAAATCATTATCCTGCGCAGAACTTCTCTTTCACCAATCTCCTTTGTAATCCTTTCTGCCTTGTGAAGACATTCCCTTGCCCTTTGCAGTTCACCCTGTTCTATGCAAACTAACGCGATATTGTTGAGGCAATTTCCCTGACTCAAACGGGCGCCAATCTCTTCTGATATCTTCAATGACCTGTTATAGTACTCAAGCGCCAACTCGTAATCACCAAAATTAGCATAAATAACGCCAATATTTTGGAGGACATACTCCTGAACTCTTAAACTCTTTATCGCCCAATCATAAAATTCTATCGCCTGCTTGTTTAAGTACCCGGACTTTGCCTTCCTTGCCGATCTCAAACTATACTCATAAGCCTTTACCCAGTTCTCAGCTGAATAATACTGCAAAGAAAGTAACTCACAAAAATCATCAAGCCATTCTGCAAAAAGTTTCTCTATACACTCGCCGATCCTGTTATGTAACTCCTTCCGCCGTTTCTTTAATAATGAATTATACACAACCTCCTGAATCAAAGGATGACGGAATACATATTCAATTTCAGATTTCAGATTGGAGATTTTAGATTTTGGAATATATTCCATTTCCGTCTTCAGTTTTCGGCTTTCAAGTTTTTGTATATACTCAAACTCCTCAAGGGTTGCTAAATACAGAGAGAGCATTAAATTGTCTATTCCCGAGACATATTTCAGCACCCGCTCGTAAAAAATCCGACCGATCACTGAAGCGGTCTGTAATACATTCTTTACATCAGACTCAAGCCTATCCAAACGTGAGGCAATGACCGCCTGAACTGTATCAGGAATAGAAACAAAAGAGATGTTAGAGGTTAGATGCCAGATACCAGATTCAAAAACTAAAATACCGGCATCAATTAAACTACGCAGGATCTCTTCAATATAAAAGGGATTGCCTTCGGCTTTGGAAAGAATCTTATCCTTGAATTCCTCAGGAATGCCTGGAATTTTTAAGAGATTGTAGGTTAACCGGGTGCTCGCCCGTTCATCAAGTGGACTTAGAATAATCTCCTGAAAATTATCACCCAATCTATTTTTGAGCCTCTCCTGTGTCCTGTAGCACTCCTTCTCCTTTTCAGGACGGGACAGGCAGATGAGTAAGAGCGGCGGTTGCAATTTTTGGTAAAATTCCGGAGCCTCAAAGATAAACTCCAACAATTCTAATGACGCAGAATCAATCCAGTGATAGTCCTCAATCACCAAAATAAGGGGCTGTTTTTTTGCCAGGGTAAGAAGAAGCCTTCTAATACTCAGTAAGATCTGGAGTTTTAATGCCTCAGGGGGAAGGTATTTTACCTTCTCATCAAGTTCGTCAGAAAAACGAATGGAAAAGAGATAACCAAGATAGGGAACAATTTCTTTGTATTCATCAGAGAAAATCTTTTCTGTCCCTTTGATTAATCTTTCCTGCACCAGCTTAATTGAATCAACATCAGTAATTCCTAAGATATTTTCTAAAATCTGTAAAAAAGGCTGGTAGGTAAGGGTTTCACCGTAAGAAAGACAACGCGCCTCAAGAACGGTGATTTGGATTCCTGCCTTCGCAGGAATGACATTTCCAATATTCTTGTGCTCTGGTGCGTTGATGCTCTCTTTTAATTCTTTATAAAGTCTTGATTTGCCCAGGCCCGCTTCACCAGTGATAAAGATTACACCACCCCTTCCTTGTTGTAATTCCTTCACTTTCTCTTTAAGTATATTAAATTCTTTATCTCTGCCAACCAATGGTGAGTAAAGACCCTGGATTCCGCGTTTGGGATCTGGCTTCTCTTTAATTTTTAGTGGCTTGAAGATTTTTACCGTTTCTTCAATGCCCTTAAGACTCACCGGCGCCAATGCCTCATATTCAAAAAGATACCTTGACTGTCTGAATACCGGTTCAGAAACGATTATCTCACCCCGCTTCGCGGTGTCCTTTAACCTTGAGGCAAGATTGACTATATCACCCATCACTGTATACTCTTTCTTATGCGAAGAACCTACTTCGCCCGCAACCACCGTCCCACAATTTATCCCGATGTGTAAGCCCAAGTCAGTCTTTGTCTTTAGCTTCTTGCTCAAGGTATCATTTATCTCAGGCATAACTACCATCATTTCCAGACTCGCCTTTATTGCTCGCTCCGGGTCATCCTCATGGGATTCATGGAGTCCGAACAGGGCAATGACCAGATCGCCTTCATATTTATGAATAGTCCCTCCATGTTTAATGATTGGCTTATTCAAATATTCAAAAATACAATTGGCGAGTTCGTGGACATCCTCAGGGTCAAGCGAATGGGAAAGTTTTGTAAAACCAGAAAGGTCAGCAAAGAGAATAGTGACTAAGCGGCGTTCTTCCTTCAATGGACATTATAAATCATATAGAATAGGTGTCAACAGGTTTGCGACAGGTTTGTCCTTGTTCAGAGTAGCTTTGCGCGATTAGAGTCGCTGAAGGTCAGAATTTTTTTAGCCAGTTAATGCTGCTTATTGCTGATAATATTTTACTAATCTTTGTCAGGTCTTCTTTTCTTGCATTGAATCGGGATAATTCTTTTGAAATGCCGTTGAGTGCTTGAGCTACTTCTAGTTCCTGCGGTTCTTTTCGGGCAATGTCGATTGCCTGCCTTATGTATGCAAGCGCCCGTATTGGATTTTGATTCAACATTGCCCTACCTTTGGTTATCAAGGCAATAATTTTTAATTCAGATGAATTGACTTGATTGGCTAACAGGATGGCTTTTGTTGCCAGTTTTGATGCAAGTTTGCAGTCTTTTTGCATGACACTTAACTCGGCAAGTTTAGAATAAAGGTTTGATAGATTTGCCTTTTCCCTTCTTTTCACAAAAATCTTCCGGGTTTGTTCAAAAAGCATGCGTGCCTCATGAAATTTCTCTGTCAATGCATGGACTTGTGCAATTATTAAGGTAACCATACCCAGATATTCTTCGTCACCTATTTGTTTTGCCAGATTCATTGCCTGGGTAAGAAAATCAAGGGCGGGTTTGAAATCCTTTTTGTAAAGGTATGCTTCACCCAGATGTTCTGATATTCTCATGATACCGATTCTGTAGTCTAATTCTTGCGATAGTATAAAACTTTTCTGAAAATATTTCAGGGCCATATCAAACTTCCCCATGCTTAGAAAACTTTTGCCAATATTATCAAAGCCAATGATTGTTCCCATTCTATATCCAATTTCTTCAGACAGATCAACATACCGCTCGTAATATTTCAGTGCTTCTTCAAAATTGCATATTCTATCGTAGTACATACCAATGCTGTTATAAGAAATTGCGAGTCCAATCTTATATCCAATGTCAGCACTTATCCTTACGCATCTCAAGAAGTAATCTAATGCAGTATCAATCTTATTCTTGTAAAAGTGTGCGAGGCCAATATTGTTCAGGCATGTGGCAATGCCAGTTTGTTGCCACTTTTTTCAGCGATTTCAAGATATTTTTTGTAAGTTTCTATTGCTTCATCATATTTACCAAGATTATGATATACTATGCCTAAACCATTGGATATATTGCCAATCTGATTTCTGTCATTGAACCTTTTGCAGATTTCAAGGGCTTTTTCGTAGCATGCAAGGGATTTTTTCAAATCACCCTTATAATAATTGATGATTCCAATACTGTAAAGGCATGTGGCCTAGATTTTGGTGTCTTTTTCTTTGTTCATTATTCTATGTATTAGTTTCTCGGCGAGTGCGTAGTTACTTTCTCCTCTGGCAATAAAGCCGGCAATCGCAATGGTAGATTCGTGTAAAAGCGAAGTTGACAATGCAGGCTCTTTCTTGCAGAGCAAAATTATTCTCTTTTGGTCAGCTATTGCTTCTTTATAGCATCCTTTGGTGCTGTAGATGTCGGACCGATTTTTTAATGCCCGGATTAAGAGGTCATGTTTTGGGTAGTTCATTGATATGAATTAGCAATATTACCCGGCTTTACTCAGGGTATATTCATGAAAAGAATTTAGTCGGTTCACCTGATCAAGATAAATTTCCTGGACGATATTTTACAATTGTCGCGAAAGATCAGAAAATAAATACCCGTACTAACTTTGCGGTTATATTGGTCCTGACCGTACCACAGAATTTCTGACGGATTCGCAGTTAGATGAAATGTATTTACCAGCCTCCCTGTTACATCCACAATAGAAACTTCTTCTTCTCTATCAGAGTTATGGGTAATCTTCAGGGGAAGACGACACAGAGCTAAGCCTCGGTTCTGACCTGTAACAGGACTGGCGTATTCTGATACAGAAGTCTGTGGTCTATTTGTGCCGTAGAGTATCTGACCTGTGTCCGAAATTACACAGTGAAGATATCCATCCTTGTCAACTGCCAAATCAAGGGCTGAGCCTTTATGAATATCTTCAATCAGCCATATATTATTCATTTTCCATATGTGACGGACTGAATCTGCAATGGTGTAGCCAAGCAGATGAACAATGGTATCACTTATTGCAATTAGATTGCTGAAGAAACCATACTGGCTAATCTCTTTACATTGCCAGGTACCTCCTGTTTTGAACAAATGATAAATACTATCGTAATATACATCAAACAATAAATGTGGATTCAACATGGCATCAATGTCAATGCCAACTGCCCAGCGCACATCAAACGGGTTGAAATATTCAAAGTGCCAGCCTGTAGAATCCTTATGACCCTAGCCAACCCAGCCAAGTCGGTTTTGATTGAGAATTATTGGTGCCCCAAGACTGATATGAGGATTATTGAGTTTATCTATTTTCAAAGTAATATGGCCATAATCTTCACTTATGTCTTCCTTTATCCAGGCTGAACCATTCCAGTATGCATGTCGTAAAATGCCTCCGTAGTTAGAATTATACACCACACGGGGATAATCCATTGAATCCGTATCAACATCTGGACCAGTACCAATTGAGTCAATTAGTGTTAAATTCCAGTTGCCCAATGAATCTTTTGTGGCATAGTAAACACTTGTGAAATGCGGAGAATTATCTCGCTTATGATATACAATATGGGGTCTGGAATTTTTTCCTACGGCAAAATTTGTGTGCCAGATAAAAGGGCCGATTGGAGTTGTGTCTACGATTTCTGAAAGCCAGATAGACGAGTCTCCCGCGGTTATCCTTTTTGCATAATAAATGGTGTTGTTTTTCCAGTATCCGATGTGTGGTGTAATACTCGTATCAACATCAATGGCAATTCTTGTATTTATTGCATCTGGTATTGGTTCAAAATGCCAGGTGCTGTAGATAGTCAATGTTATTACATAGAAAATACTCATGGCTTCCCCCGTGTTATATGAAAAATCATCTATTACAAAAAATTATCTGGTTTTCAGTACACAATTATTTTCCTGGTGTGGCTGTTTTGTTCCTGTTTCAGCAGGACAAAATATATGCCGCTGCTCAATCTTTCAGTTGTGAGCTGTATTGTGTGCTCTCCTGACTTGATTTTGCCATCGTAAACCCTCTTCATCAGTCTACCTGAAATATCATAGATCACTATTGCTATGTTAGCTTCTGAGGTCAACGAGAATTTGATTTCTGCAGTTTGATTCTTCCTAATAAATGTGGGCATACTGAATTGTGTAAAAACTGGTGGTGTTTTGTTTTCAGATATGCTGTGCGTGATGTCAGTGCTAACCCAGAAACCACGAAAGCTCTCGTAGTAGTATACACCACCATTGCCCGCCCTTAATCCACCAGACCAGTGCTGAACCGGAAATACCTCCTGCTCAATTGTATTGCCACCATTGAAAGAGCGGGATATAAATACTGTATCAGGTACATAATGCAGAAAATAAAGATTACCATCAGGAGCAACATCAGTAATAAGTCCATCGTAGTACAGACTATCAAAAACGCCTGTGTTAAGGTTATACCGGTAAATAGGCATGCCGGTCAAGTAAAGTATTTTTCTGGTGTTGTCATAGGCAAGTTCTCCTGTGCCATAGCCAAGTAATGCCTGCCATGTTGCGCCTCTGTTATAACTGACAAATGTGGAATCATAAGTTGCAACAAAGATGGTATCAATGCCTGCAAGATTTGACAGGAAACCTGGTTTCTGAAAGACTGGTGTAAAATTATTGCCTGATGAGGTTGATCGAATCAGGAAGGTATCGCAATTACCAATTATGATGTTTGGGTCTGAAGTGATTAGAAAATCCGAAGGCAGATAGGTTGAATCAACCTTTTGCCAGTTCTCACCAGCGTCAGTGGAGCGGAATATTGTACTGAGACTCAGGGTCGTCCCTGAGATTTCAAAATTCATAGCTGAGGCAATTAAAAGATTTGGATTGGTTGGTGCAACTTCAATTGCCGAACCAAATAAGAGAAAATTCTTTGGCAGTGTATCACAGGATGCACCCCAGTTGCGAAATCTATATGGTGTACCACCTAGCCCAATAAAGTAACCTGTGCTATCATGAATTCGGCTGGCACTACCCTGACTGATCAAAGTATGGGCATAGAGATTATTACGACAAACCTGCCAGGAAACTCCTTTGTCAGTTGATTTGTATACACCTTTGCCAAGACTGCCACAATAGAGTATGGCAGGTGAGCCAAAACTCATATATGTGCCGATTTCCCTTGATTCTACCTGTGAAAAGAGCCAGATGCCGTATTGTCTTCTGCCAACAAATATCCCGGGATTAACAAAACTTGATACAACAATTGAGTCATTGCCCGTAAATTCTATGTCCACAGGTTGAAACAACCCAAAGGCAAAAGGTTCATTCATTCTTGTCCAGGGACCGGTTGGTGAATTTGACTGGTAAATCCCGCGGTCTGTTGCAATGAGTATCTGATTGAGATTATAGGAGTTGATCTGTATATCCAGAACTTCACCGGCAACTATTGTATCAACAAATCCGCCCGCTGGTGCAAAGTAGATGTATGCCAGCGTATCGCCAGATGTAGCATGGCCGGTGAACCAGAAATAACTCGGGTTTGAAGGAATATGGGCAATCCTGTCAATGCTGTGCAAATTTGCAAATACTTGCACCAATTGCCAGGTCAAACCTGAATTTGTGCTGCGCAGAATTCTTGGTGGTGTGCTATCAACAAGGTAGATTACGGTATCAATTACATCAGCACTGATGGTTTGAAAGTCACTCGTATAAAGCACTTCTGCCCAGTCTGCACCACCGTTTAAGGTGACCCATACAGTACCTCCGGCATCAACTACAATACCCCTGGTTGCTGTGGATAAAACTCCGGTCTGGGGCATACAGTTTTCCAATACTATTTGCCATGTTGCACCACCATCGGTTGTGCGCCAGACATCACGACCAGAAAGGGCTAAGGCGAGGTTGGGAGCACCGGGATTGCTGAGTGTAGCTAAGATTTCACCACCCTCAATATCAAGAAAGTTCCAGGTCCAGGGATTACGATGCTGAGACACAGAGTAATGACGATTGCTTTCAATAATGTTTTTCTGCATTTCATGCATTTTCTTGAATGGATTTGGTAATGACACAAACCCAATAGCTAAAAGAACGAGCAGGCTATTCATTAATCCTCCTTTCTAACTGAATTATAACAAAAATTCTTCAGCAGTCAAGATTTGTTTTCTTAACTGCTAAGTCTATTTTATAGTGATGCTAACTAAAAAATCTTCTTCTTTCTCTGTTTGTTCAGATACATCATGTGATCTGCCTGTTTGAGCAATTGTGTAATTGTAAGCGGATTTGCGGGGTCAAAGTATGACCAGCCAATGCTCAAAGAGATCTTAAACGGCAGTTTCCCTGATTTGTTGAATTCATCAAGACTTTTTTCTAATCGGTCTGAGAATATCCCTCCTTTTGCTTTCTGCAACTCAATCGTCATGACAACAAATTCGTCACCTCCAATACGGGCAATGACATCTGACTGGCGGAAAGTCTTCCTTAATATCCTCGTTGTTTGCAGAAGTGCCTGGTCACCCATAGGATGCCCAAATTCATCATTAATGTCTTTCAGATTATCCATATCCATGAAAAGAAGAAGCATTGCTTTTTTCGTGGTCTGGGCGATCTTTATTTGATACTCAGCAAGTGTGAAGAACCCGCGGCGGTTATACAACCCTGTAAGTTCATCAGTGAGTGAAAGGGCATGAAGTTTTTCTTCGGTTTTTTTGCGTTCGGTAATATCTTCAATAACACCATCAATCCATTTCATATTGCCTTTTTCGTCAAAGGTGGCGCGCGCATATATTGATGCCCAGAAAACTTTGCCATCACGCCGTTTTAATTGGATTTCCTTATTTTTCACTTCACCCTTAACCTTTAGTTCTTTGACTAATGCCCTTCGTTCAACAGGACTTTTATAGAATTTTTCAACTGGTATCTTAAGAACCTGATTCGTTGATTTGTATCCAAACATTTTCACGAATGCCGGATTTACCTGCAGGAGCTTGCCCGGTAGTGATGCTGAGGAACGATATACTGCAATGGTCAGATTGTTCACAATGGTTCTGAATTTTTCTTCACTCTGTTCCAGGGCAAGCAGGATGTTTTTCTGGGTAGTAATATCCTGGGTAATGGTGACAACATATTCAACTTCGCCCTGGGAATTTTTCAGGGCATAATAGTGCTGGGCAATCCACTTATCAAAGTGCGTCTCCGGGTCTGTTACATGTATCTCGGGCAAAAATATTTCACCACCTTTGTCAAAGACTTGCTGAACTCGTGGAGCAGCATCTTTTAGATATGGATACCTTTCGTAGACTTTCATGTTTCTGCATTTCTTTTCGTATCTTCGGATGATTTCTTCACTCAGGTTCCATATCTTCTTCCATGTTCTATTGTATGAAACCAATTCACCCGAGCCGCGACGGACTGTTATTCCGACTGGTGAATGTTCAAAGACTGCCTTGTTGATTGCCTGGTAATGTCTGAGCAATATAAGCTGTTTCTTCAGTAATGATTTTAGTTTTGCGTTGTCCTTGAGCACTTTCTTATAGAAGGAATGTCTACATGAATTAGTTTTCATTCTACTCCCAAAGTATTAGATTATATAGAATAATGGTTGCATGTCAAGGTGGACATTTATCCGAATCCTGTGGTGATTGACTTTTTCAAATCATTGGGTATAATTCAGTTATGAATACAAATAAAGATGAAAGGCATCTTATTTCAAAGCGGGCAGACCGTATGCCCTATTCGCCAATAAGAAAGTTATCAAAACATGCTGATGATGCAAAAAAACGAGGGATAAAGATTTATCATCTGAATATCGGTCAACCAGATATTGAGACACCTGTGGAAATTTTTGAGTCCATTGCCAGTTACCGAGAAAAAGTTCTTGGTTATGGTCCTTCAGGAGGAGTTCTTGATCTGAGACTCGCAATTCTTGATTACTACCGAAACCTTGGATTTGATCTTGACCTGGATAATATCTGGATTACTGTCGGAGGTAGTGAAGCAATTATCTTTGCGATGATGACGGTGTGTGACCCCAGAGATGAAATCATTGTCTTTGAACCATACTATACAAATTACAATGGTTTTTCAGTGATGGCAAATGTCAAGCTCGTAGCAATAGAAACGAAAATAGAAAATGGTTTTCACCTGCCACCAGAATCAGAGATTGAAAAAAGGATAACGAGTCGCACAAAGGCAATATTGATTAATACACCAAACAATCCGACAGGAACAGTATTGACTGAAGAGGAAATGTTCATTCTCCAGCGGTTGAGTAAGAAGCACAATTTATTCATTCTTTCGGACGAAGTATATCGGGAATTTATCTACGATGGTAAAGAGCATATCAGTGCGTTATCTTTGCCGGAAATTGAAGAGCGTGTGATTTTGATGGATTCGATTTCAAAAAGATTCTCCGCCTGTGGTGCCAGGGTTGGTTGTATAATAAGCCGGAACAAGAAAGTCATGGATGCTATCATTAGATTCTGCCAGGCAAGACTATGTCCACCAACCTTGGAGCAAATTGGCGCAATCGCTGCCTACAAACATATTGATAAATACATAAAGCCAATGATTCAGGAATATGAACATCGTCGCAATGTCCTTTTTGAATGTCTGAAAGAAATTCCCGATGTCTACGGACATAAACCAGAAGGCGCTTTCTATACTGTCCTGAGTCTTCCGGTGAAAGATGCTGATCATTTCTGTCAGTGGTTGTTGACTGATTTTAGTTACCAAAACAGTACTGTAATGCTGGCACCTGCAAACGGATTTTATTCTACTTTGAAGAAGGGTAAAAATGAAATCAGAATTGCCTATGTGCTTAAGGAAGATGACATAAGAAGTGCTGTCAAAATACTCGGCATAGCCCTGAACGAATATAATAAGAAATAATTTTTTCTTTTAAGTGGTGAATATCGCGGTTAAGCTTCAGAAATGTGGGGTCAGACTTGTTAAAATCATTCCTTCAAAGCTAACGGATCAGATAGCGCGGTTTATTGGCGGATTCTGTTACTTTTTTCTAAATAAGAAGAGGAGTTATATTTTGAATAATCTTCGCCATATTCTGCCTGATAAGCCGGAAATGCACAAACACCTTTGCCGAAAGACATTTGAGAATTTCAGTCTGTGCATGACTGATTTTTTCAGGCTCGGGTTTTTAAAGAAAGACAAAGTTATCAGCGCAGTAATTCCTCAGGGTCTCGAAAATCTTGATGAGGCGCAGAAACTAAAAAGGGGTACGATTCTAATTACGCTGCATATTGGTAACTGGGATTATGCAGGTAGTTATCTTGCAGCACGCGGTTATCCTATGAATGCACTCGTTGAGGAAACCGAACCCGAGATGTTCAGGTTGTATACTGCTCACCGTGAGTCGACCGGGTTAAAGACATTTTCAGTATCACGGACAAGCATTGCCCTTTTTGATACAATTAAAAACAACAGAATTCTTGCTGTGCTTCTGGACAGGGATATTACCGGACAGGGCACAACTTTAAAATTTTTTTCTGGTAAGCGGAGTTTTCCTGTTGGTATTGCGAGTATTCTTGTGAAACGGAAAATTCCAGTGGTTGTCGGCTATATGGTGCTGTTGAAAAACAAAGGTAGTGAAGAGCGTTATCTTGGAGTTGTTGAACCCATGAAGATTTTTGATAATGAGAATGATTTCAATGCTTTCATAAGAGAACGGTTTGAGGCAATAATATCAGCCTATCCTGATCAATGGTTTGTATTTCATCCGGAATGGAGAGAGTGAATACAAAAATGTCTAAGAGTACCAAAAAGATTGAGAGAATAGTGGTTAAAGTCAAGGGCAGAAATATTCCTGAATATCAAACTCAGTATTCTTCAGGTTGTGACTTATGTGCTGATATTGATAAACAGATTGTTCTTAAACCCGGTGAGTATTGTGTGGTACCAGCCGGAATTAGTATTGAGATACCTGCTGGCTATGAAGCACAGGTTAGGCCCAGAAGTGGTATTGCGATGAAATATGGTATTGGTATTCTGAATGGTCCGGGAACAATTGACGCAGATTATCGCGGTGAAATAAAGATTATTTTGTTCAATTTTGGTAAGAACAACTTTGTAATAAAAAGAGGCGATAGAATTGCACAGCTGGTTTTTGCGCGCACGGTAAAGGCTGATTTCAGATCTGTGAAGCGATTGAGCAAAACCGGACGCGGTAGCGGTGGTTTTGGTCATACTGGAGGCACCTGTTGAAAATACTATTGGTTTCAGACATATTTTATCCGCATACCGGTGGAATTTCTGAACACATTCTTCACCTGTGGAAAAACCTAAACAATCTGGGACATACAGCAAAGATACTTGCTCCCTCGTTTGGGAAAAACTATCCTTATGTTGATGAAAAGATTGTGCGGATGGGAAGGGCGATTAAGATTCCGAAAAATCGCTCATTCTCTGTATTGAGCATTGGTATAACAGTACCATGGCAAGTAAGACATTTTCTTGAGGCGGAGAAGTTTGATGTTATACATCTTCACGGTGCGCTCGCACCAACCCTGCCTTATCTTGCTCTCAAATACTCGCGGGCAAAAAATTTTGTAACCTTTCATTCTGCTTATGAGGAGAGCTTCGGATATGTCCTGTTTGAGCCTGTGCTTGAACAGTATTTCAGAAGAATTGATGGACTTATTGCGGTTTCAAAAGTCGCACGGGATTGTGTCACACGCTATTTCCCGATTGGTGAGTACCGCATTATTCCCAACGGCATTGATACTGAAAGATTTCGTCCTGATGTCCCGGTAATTGAAGAGTTGAAGCAATATTCTCCAAAAATTCTATTTGTAGGAAGATTTGAACCCCGCAAGGGGTTGAAATACCTGTTGATGGCGTTTCCTCTGGTTGTGAAAGAGTTTCCCGAAGCAAAACTGGTCATTGTTGGCGAAGGATTTCTGGAACATTATTACCGGCGTTACATTGAAGACCATATCAAAAACAATGTAATCTTTGTTGGGTTTGTGCGACCCGAGGACTTGCCACACTACTATGCATCGTGTGATATCTACTGTTCACCAGCAACTGGCGCTGAAAGTTTTGGCATTGTATTGCTTGAGGCTATGGCAAGTGGTAAACCGATTGTGGCTTCCGATATACCTGGATATCGGACGATTCTTGATGATGGAGTGGAAGGGCTGGTATTTGAACCAATGAACCATGAAGCACTCGCAAGCAAATTGATTCACTTATTAAAGCACCCCGAATTGAGAAAAAATTTTGGTATGGCGGGCAGGGAAAAAGCAAAGAGGTATGACTGGAAGGTTGTAACAAAACAGGTTCTGGATTTTTACACCGAGGTGTGCCATAAGCAGAGTTAAATTCTGGAATATCTTAAAAATCAGGGATTTTTCTATCTTTCTTTTTTCCCAGACCATCAGCCAGTTTGGTGACAAGCTTGACTATATCGCGCTGATTGCTCTTGTTGGACTTTTTCCAAAAGAAAGAACGCCGTTTCTTCTTTCACAACTTGCATTGTTTATAACACTTCCTGTGTTGCTATTTGGACCGATTGCCGGTGTTCTGGTCGACCGCTGGCACAAGAAAAAAGTAATGGTTATCTGTGATACATTGAGAATGTTCTGTGCATTTACATTGCCAGTAGTTTTTGTTTTGACGAAGAATGTCTATCCGGTTTTTGTTGTGGTTTTTGCTATGTTTCTTCTTGCTCTTTTCTTCAATACGGCACGGAGTGCAATAATACCCAATCTTGTTTCAAAAAAGAGATTGCTCACTGCAAACTCTATCCTGAATCTTGTTGGTCGCGCTGCGACATTCGTGGGAATGGCAACAGGAGGATTGATTATTGACTGGCACATCTGGAAGGCAATATTTGGCATCGCGGGCTGGATTGTGGCATTTATTATTGATGGCATTACTTTCGGCATTTCTGCGTTCATGTTGTATATAATGAAGGTGGACCTCAAAGAACGACAAAATGAGATTGCACCTCTTAAACCTGATAGTCTTTTCCTGATGATCAGGGATGGATTGTTTAAAATAGTAAAAGAAATGTTTCAGGCAATAAGACATATTGTTAAACAGAAGAATCTCGGTTTTGCAATGGGAACAATCTTTTTAATGATAATCGCGGGTAGTGTTGTATATGTTCTTGCGATTCCGACAATTCAACAGGATATGCAGTGGGGCACAAGGGGTGTTGGTGCGCTTGCTGCAGTAGGTGCCATTGGATTATTAGTGGGTGCTTACATTGCCGGAACACTTGGTCATTATCTTGACCTTAAGATGCTTATTACCTACTGTTTTATTTTTATCGGGATCGGACTGACTGCATTTCCTTTTATTGATAAATTCTATCAATTTATTATTGTCGCTTTTATTATTGGTTTAGCTGCCTCACCAATCTTTATTGGTCAGGATACACTGATTCACCATTACGCAGACGAAGAACTAAGGGGTAGAATCTTTTCCTTTCGCGATTGGCTTCTGAATCTTACTTTTGTGATCGGCGCGTTGCTTGTGGGTTCTCTGGCTGCATTTGTTGCTCGTGATTATCTGTTTATTATTTTTGGCATTTTGGTTTTAGTCCTTTCTATTGCAGTCTGGATATTGATTGTCCGGTTCAGAAAGAATGCTGAAGGCGCTTCAATTCCATCGGATAACTAAAAGTTTCCAGTTTTGTGGTACCTGGAATACACCTCAGCAACTTGACCTGTTTATTGATACAATATACAAATACGGGTATGAAATTGTCCTGCCCGGCGGAAAACGCAATGGTATTATAATCACATTTGATGATGGCGAAGAGAATTTGTATAAGTATGCCTTTCCCATACTGAAGAAATACCGCTGTCCGGCAATTGTATTTTTGATTGGCAGTTATATCGGCAGAAAAAACTACTGGGATATCTCAGTTACCGGAAAAAGAAACCAGCATCTTAACTGGAAACAGATTATTGAAATGAAAGAAGTGGGGATTGATTTTGGTTCTCACACTATGTCGCATCGTAATTTGACCCTGCTGAATGGTCCAGAACTTGAATATGAAATATCTGAATCAAAGCGAATTCTTGAAAAACAACTGGGCAGGGTGAATTCAATATCATATCCTTTTAACAGGGTTAATGATAGAGTAAAAGATGCTGTCAAAAAGGCAGGATACAGATATGGTTTTGGTGGCGATGGAAGAGATGATTTTAGTATCAAGAAAGAGGCGGTTTATATTACAGATAATTCTCTCACTATCCGGGTGAAGATTTCTGAGAAACCTGCATTATGCTATGCGTACGAGCGGATGCAACAAAAAATAATCAATTTTTTCACGATTGCCACAATATTAAATCGCAAAAAATAAGGAGGTTAAATGCATCACAAAATATGCATTGCAATAATACTGTTTATTGGTTTTTGTTTTGCCCAGGATTCAAATGCCAAGATAGAACAGGCAATTGAACTTTACGAAACACGACACCTGAAAAAAGAAAATCTTATTGAGAGTTTTCAGATATTATCCGATATTGTCAGGAATGAACCGGATAATCTGCGTGCCAATTATGAACTTTCAAAGGTCTACTACCTGCTTGGTGATAATGCTGAAAAGAAAGAAGAAAAACTCCAATACTATGAAAAAGGCATGGAATATGGAAAGAGGGCGATCAGTCTGGATAAAAATTCTGCCTGGGCACATTTCTGGTATATGGTTAATCTTGGTAGAACGGGTCAGACAAAGGGTGTGCTTAATTCACTCAGTCTTGTTCCAGAGATAAAGAAGGAAATCGAGACGGTATTAAAACTTGACCCAGCACATACCGGCGCAATGGATGCTGGTGCAATGCTTTATTATGAGTTGCCAGGATTAATGGGCGGCAACCTGAATAAATCAATTGAATATCTGAATCGGGGCATTGCGATTGATTCAAATTATACAATTCTTTATGTTGATATGGCAAAAGTATACATCAAAAAGAAAGACTATGAAAAGGCACGCTGGTTCTTGAACAAGGTACTGGAAATACAAAACCCAACCTACCAGGCAGATTACTTTCTTGATGACAAGCCAGAAGCACTCAAATTGCTTGAACAGATAAAGGACAAATAGAAAATTATTCTTGCAGTATAAACTCCCAGGCGCAGTAGTATTCTTCAGGATGTTTGTCTGGTGGGCAACAGAGGCAATTCGTTGTGATACGGGAATCGATTGTTTTTGCAAAAAATGCATACTCAACAATACCCACAGATTTGCATGGAAAATCAGGCAGTCCTTTTCTTTTCCTTGCTTCCTGCACCCGACAGTTGTTCATCCTTAATACACAGCGCTTATCTGATATCTCTATTATTTCCTGTTTGTTAATAAAGGCATAAAGCCGAAATTTAAGAGCTTGAATTAAACCTTGAATTCCACTATTTGGGGTTATTTCCAATCGCTTCATTATTCTCTCAGCTTCAATTACCGTGAATTTCTCCCACGCTTTTCTATCAATCTCAATGGCGGTATCAATTCCAAACTTTTGCTCTGTAAACAGAAACCAGAGTCCATCATGGGCGAGCCAGTTTTTTGCAAGGTCGGGAATGAATTCAAGGAGTTCTTCTTTTGTCAAATCATTTGGTTCAATTATTTTTGATGACTTCATAAAAAATCATACCTCCGTGTGGTTTTTTTCTGATTTTTTTTGTTTTCAGAAGCCGATTCAGGTGTTTTATTAATTCATTTTGGTTAATCCCAAGGCTGTTTCTCATATCAAGAATTGTGCCGGGTCGTCTTTTCAGATATTTCATTATCACATCTGCCTTGTTTTTGAAATCTACAATGTTGATTGGTTTTTTGAAATCTGCGATGATTTCACATTTGTTGCCGAACATTTTCCTGATTTTCTCTAATTCAGCGATTGTAATTGGTCTGGCGTATGTTTCACTTGGCGGTCTTACTACAGTATTCAATTGAATCTTGTCGGGTTTGATTCTGTTAATCACCTTTTTCAATGCAATAATCTCACTTTTTGAATCATTGAAACCCCTGATCAGCATTATTTCAAGCCAGATCTTACCGTGATAAATACTGCGGAATTTCACCAATCCGCTGATAATTTTCGCAATATTTATTGAATTCTCCGGACGGTGGATTCTGCAGAATGTCTTCTGGTTAGCGGTGGTGAGTGTCGGTATTACGACATCTGCATTCAAAAGTCTCTTTTGTATCTCAGGTCTAAAAAGGAGTGAAGAATTTGTGATTACTGCAGTCGGAATATTGGTGATCTTCTTGATCTCCCGGATCATTCTTCCAATGTCTGAATTAAGGGTTGGTTCACCAGAGCCAGAAAATGTAATATAATCAATCCTTGTTTTTCGCTTCAGAATGTTCTTTAACTCCAGTAGCACTTTTTTGATGTCGCAGAATTTCTTCGGGATTTTTGTTTTATTTGTTGTTTTTCCTAACTGACAGTATATGCAGTTGTAAGTGCAGGTCTTGTGAGGAAGTAAATCTATACCCAGTGAGTATCCAAGGCGTCGGGAGGGAACCGGCCCATAAAGGAAATGGGAACTATCCCTGTTTGATTTTTTTGATGCGGTTCTTTGCATCAAGGATAACAATCTTTGGTCTGAAATATTCTAAATCGTTTTGACGAACAAATGCGTATGACAGGATACACAATCTATGCCCCTTTTCCCCTTTTAGTGATGCTGGTCCATAAAGGACAAATCTCTTTGAATTCGGTGGTTCGGCAATAACATAGGTTTCAAGCCTTTCTCCGTTGTTGTAGTTCAAAACATGAACCTTTTCTCCTGGTTTAATATTTGCTGATTCCATTATTTTAGCATCAATACCCATACTTCCTTTGTAGAACAGCACTGTATCAGTGATTATTGCTTCTGTTATTTTTGATTTCAGCGCCTCAACATATATATTGCCACCCGTGAAGTTATTAATACCCTGGTTGATAATCTGTCTGTGGCTTAAGAACGGAATTCTCGGCAGTTTATCTTTAGGAAAATAATGCACTGCAGTCGTATCTGAATTTGCCCTGAGTTTTCCACCAACCACCTTCAAACTATAGCCCAAAATAAGCACATCACCATACAGCCTTGTGGGCTCAACAAAAACACCCAGCAGGTTTTTTACTGAACAATTCAATCCTGTTTCCTCTTTCAATTCTCTTAAAACTGCCTGTTCAGGTGTTTCACCAGACTCAATAAATCCTGAAGCAAGCGCCCATGACCCTTTACCCGGTTCAACACCTCTTTTTACAAGCAGGATTTCATTCTTGTCATTCATTATAAACCCTGCAACTGAAGGCAGGGGATTATTATAATGACACCAGCCACATTTCAAACAATAGACTGTTGATTCTTTTTTTATGAGATTGTTTTTGCAAACCGGACAATAAAGCCATTTTTTCATATTCTTACCCCTTTATGTTTTCCATTCAATTTTGCTATCTTTCGTAATCATGCAATATTATATCCAGAGTAAAGTAAATATCAAGAGTTTGAGTAATGCCATTCACTCTTGTCTCCAGATTTGCAGAACTATTGTTTGTTTATCCCTTGACATTTTTTGAATTTTGATTATAATTATATAAAGAATTTATGAAAACTATTTATCTAATAAAATACATTAGAGGAGACTTATGAAGTTGCAGAAGTGGCTGGAAAACCATTATCGGGTGTTGTGGAATAAATTTGCCGAAAGGCAGTTCCGTTTTGACGAGGCTTATGAGATATTAAAAGAAGAACCAATAAAGGATAGCCCGGAACAGGTAAATGTTGCCCTCTCCGAGTTAAGAAAGGCAGGATTACTCAAGGTTGAAATGGACCCCGAAGATGCCCGTAAGAAGCTTTATTCATTAAAAAGCACAACAGAATACATTGCTGAAACCCTATCCATTGGAAATAACGCCTTGACTCGTGGTGAACTTGAAAGCCTTTTGAAAAAAGCTGCTGACCTTATCAGGACACGCGTTGACTATTCTTTCATTCTTGTATTGCTCTTCTATAAAAGAATTTGCGATAAATGGGACCTGGAATTTGAAAAAGCAAAGGCAGACGCAATAAAAGACGGATTAACCCAGGAAGAGGCAGAGCACGAAGCACAACAATCAATGTATCATGATTTTGATATTCCTCTGGAATATAGATGGGAGAATATTAGAAAAGACCCGGCGCGCATTCCTGAAAATTTTTCCCTGGCAATGAAGCAACTTGCTGAACGCAATCCTGAACTGCGGGATGTATTTGAAAACATAGACTTTGTTCAGTTTACAAGTAATCGTGAGAACGCAGAGATTATGCGACAGCTTGTGGAACTCTTCAGTGCCCAGTCATTGCACCATGTTTCACCTGATATTCTGGGTGAGGCATACGAGTGGATATTGCGCTATTTTGCACCGCAAAAGGCAAAAGAGGGAGAGGTATATACCCCAAGGGAAGTAATCAACCTGATTGTCAGGATTCTTGACCCGAAGCCAAAAGAATCTGTTTATGACCCTGCACTCGGTTCTGCGGGTATGCTTATCATCTCCTATCAATATCTCAGAGAAACAAGAGGTAAGGCAGAAGCCGACCAACTATTTCTCTATGGACAGGAGGCAAATTATAAAACCCTGGCGTTAGCCAAGATGAATCTCTATATCCATGACATTCGCAACGCCCAGGTGGTGTTAGGTGATACATTATTGTATCCAAAATTTAAACAGGGTGATAAATTTCAGAAGTTTGATGTCTGCATTGCCAATCCACCCTGGAATCAGGATGGTTATAATGAGGTCGTGCTTAAAAAAGGAGAATTCTGGAGAGAAAGGTTTGAGTTTGGATTTCCAACAAAGCAATCCGCAGACTGGGCATGGATTCAGCATATGCTAGCATCAGTAAATGACAAAAATGGACGGGTTGGAATTGTTATTGATAATGGCTGTCTGTTTCGCGGGAATACTGAAAAGGCAATACGGGCTAAAATCATAGAACGAGATTTGCTTGAGGCAGTAATTCTTTTACCGGAAAAACTTTTCTATAATACTGGTGCGCCTGGAGCAATCTTAATCTTCAACAAAAATAAACAAAAAAGTAGAAGAGGGAATATACTATTTATCAATGCCAGCAGGGAGTATGAGCAACACCCTGAAGTGAGAAAACTAAATCGTCTTGGACCGGAGAATCAAAATAAAATATTAAAGGCTTATAGAGAATTTTCAGAGGAACAAGGTTTTTCAAGAATCGTTGGTATGAAAGAAATAGTAGATAACGACTATAATCTAAATGTAACACTCTATGTATTTCCTGAAGAGGAAGTTGAGGAGATTGACATTATGAAGGAATGGGATGAAATTAAGAACTTGAATTTGAGTTTGAAACAGACCGAAGAAAAAATTGCCGGGTATCTCAGGGAGTTGAAGTATGACAAAAATTGAGATTGGAGAGTTTATTAATCGGTTCGGGATTAAGTTCGGGATTATGTTGAAAGCAAGAAACCTGTTCTGTAAGATGCTCAATATCTTTAAACTTCACAAACCTATCTTTTGTGATATTCCATTTTGTCATTCTGAACTTGTTTCAGAATCTAAAATCACTACGATGTCATTGCGAGAGCAAAGCCCGAAGCAATTCATACCTCCATCCCGTCATTGCGAACCCCCTGTGAAATATTGTATTTCACGGGGGCGTGGCAATCTCATCTTTTTATTCAGTGTCCTCTCCCTTCAAAGAAGAGCCACCAATTGCGTGGTGGATAGGGTGAGGGTTATTTTATGCCTTACTGGTTTTTAGAAAAATGGGAGTAGACAACTATGCTTTTTTCTGAGCGCTATGGTTACAAAAAAGTTCAAATGCTGAAGAAGGATGAAATGCCGGATTCATTAAGAAATCGAATTTGGAATTTTTTCTATCAAGCAATTTTCAGAGATGTTGAAAACGACCAGTTTAAATTATATCATAGATTGGAACATAATTTCACGCGAGTCTTGTGGGATTCATTTTTCAAGGGAAATCTGTGCGACTTTGATCGTGCAAATTCTTATGGCAAAGTCCAATTTATTAAAAATGCCTTTTTCAAACTACCGTGGAATGAAATTTATGACTTCATAGATTTTTTCTATGAACATTATGACTTAGCGGTTTATGAAAGCAAAAGTTTAGCCAGTCTAAATGACATCTTTAAGCAAGAGAAGGCGCCTTACTGTATTATTAACTGCCAAGTTGTGCCTCTAATGTCTGATGAGGAAGTTGCTGAAATTGAAAAAGCCCTTAATGTCCCTGATAAATATAAATACAAATCCGTAAGTGACCATTTATCAAAGGCATTGGAATTATTTTCCAGGCGCCCTGAGCCAGATTACAAAAACTCAATAAAAGAATCCATCAGCGCAGTTGAATCTCTTGTTCAAATAGTACTTGGTGAAAATGGAACACTGGGTAAATTGATTGATAGACTGAATATTCATCCAGCAATGAAAGAAGGTTTTAAGAGACTTTATGGTTGGACATCCGATAATAGTGGCATAAGACATGGCGAGTATGGCGAGTCGTTCCCGTGCGAAGAAGCAGAGGCGCGGTATATGCTCATAACCTGCTCAGCATTTGTAAATTATGCAATTATGAAACTGGAAAAGTAAGTAGATGACTAAAAAGTGGCAAAAACTGCGGGGAAAAATTTATGACCAACAGCAGGATGTAACTCTTTTTGATGAAGCTATCAAGTGTCTCGAGGCCAAGGCATTTAGAATGGCTTATATAGCAACGTGGATATGTATTGCAGAGTCTTTAAAAAATAAATTCAAAATAATGGCTCAAAAAGATACAGTGGCAGACAAAATAGTGCAAGAAATAGAAAAGTTAGAGCAAGAACATAGACCTCCGGATAGATTTATCTTGGATAAAGCCAGAGAGTTAGGAATAATAGATGAAATAGTATATAAGCAAGTCGAAAATATATTTAAGATGCGCAACTTATTCGCTCATCCCTATCATATTGCGCCCACAAAAGAAGAAGTAACCTCTGCGATTATAATAGCAGTTGATAAGATTTTGGCTACACAACCACTGTTGCGAAAGCCATACATTGATAATCTTTTGGACAATTTACAGAGTAATCGCCATTTCATCGATGATCTTGAACGCAAAGTTATTGAATTTGCACAAGATACAGTTGCCCGTGTTAGTCCTAATTTATATTGCTATTTAGTAAAAGAGCTTTTTTATCGTTTAAATACTGTGGTTAGTGACCCAGATAAGGAAATTTTCGCCAACCGTCTCATATGGTTTGCCAGGGCATGTATAAAGCAAATAAATCCTGATTTTAGTAAACCTGAGTGGCGATTAATAGATAAATTTAATGATTTCTCAAAAGCAGTTTCATTAGTCTGCGCAACACCTGAATTATGGCCGTTGATTCCAGAGAATATCCAAGATAGTATAATAAGTTACTTGCTGTATCCAGAGGAAAGTGGTGCGGTAGTTACTCCCGAAGAGCGAGCAGTCATTTTGGTTTATGAATTGGCTAAACACGGAAAATTATCAAAACGACAAAAAGAAAAACTTAATGATGTATTAAGGAAATTTAACCCGGATACACTTGTCAGCATTGGATTACCTATCGAAGTATGCATTGATGGCATTAAAGAAAGATTTAAATCGTATAATTATTATATTCAAAACCCCGCTGCTGAAGCAATTAAATTGGCAGGACCCAAGGGTATTAAGAATTTAGCACCTGATAACTTGGAATACATAGGGAGAAATGTATTGCAATCAGCCGAAGGAGGCGCTCGCAGCAGTATCTTTCTGATATTTGACATTCTCAAAACTAAGTGGAAATGGCCAGAACCTTTCGTTAAAGGCCTGTTGTTTGAGTGCCTTGTAAACGAAAAAGAAGAATTCAGGTGTAAAAATACCTACCTAAAAGAGGTAATCTTGATAACAATTAGAAATAATCAAGGTGACCCACTTACAATTATAGATTTGCTTATACAGACTATTAAAAAATCTAAACCTAAAGATGAAGGTGTTTATCTCAAAATTGATGAATCTATAAAAGCACTAGAAAAAACATTAAACGAATTACAAGAAGAGGAAAAAAATAAATATGAGATAGTATTAAATAGTTTAATAGATGCTTTAACGGAAATAAAAAATGCGAGGAAAAATGAACGGGGAATTTAAGCGAACAGTTTTAGTCCGAATCCCGAAAGATTGGGATACTGTTAAACTTGGCCACTATGTGGAATTAGAGACAGGCAAGAGGGCCAAGGGTGGTGGGTTATCTGAAGGGGACATCCCAAGCTTGGGTGGTGAACATATTGATGAAGCTGGTCGAATCGTTTGGGAAAATCCGCAATTTATAACGAAAGAATTTTATAATACACTTAAACACGGGAAAATAATGGAGAATGACATCTTATTAGTAAAAGACGGAGCAACTACCGGAAAAGTTGCTTTTATCCACGAATTGATATATCCTCAAATGGCTGTAAATGAACATATATTTATTGTTAGAGCAAAGAGTAACAGCGGTCTATTTAGTAGGTTTTTATTTTATGTTTTGCTATCAGATATCGGTCAAAAGCAAATCAAGTCTACCTTCCATGGTATAATTGGTGGTATAAGACGAGAAGAAATTGCATCATTCTTAATTCCTCTTCCTCCTTTTTTGGAGCAAAAGAAAATTGCTGAGATTCTTTCTACGGTGGATGAGGCGATTGAGAAGGTGGATAAGTTAATTAAAAAAACGGAAAGATTGAAAAAAGGGTTAATGGAAGGATTGTTATCAGGAAGATTGAAAGCCATTGAGTCGGAGTCTGAAGGACAAGAGGGTCAAAAAGGTCAATTGAGTCTAAGGGTCAGAGAGCCAGAAGAATTCAAGGATTCTCCCATCGGCAAAATACCAAAGGAGTGGGAGGTTGTTCAGGTAGGTCGGCTATTCGAACTGGAATATGGCGAAGGACTAAGTGAAAAAGAAAGAGTAGTCGGAGACTATCCCGTTTACGGATCAAATGGTGTGATTGGGTATCATAAGCAATTTATGGTGCAGGGTCCTGGAATTGTCATTGGTAGAAAAGGTTCAATTGGAACTGTAACTTGGGTTAATACTAACTTTTGGCCAATTGACACCACCTACTATGTTAAGTTGAAAACCAAAAGTATTCACTTACGCTGGCTCTATTTCAAGTTGCTTTTGTTGAATCTTTCAAAACTGAACATGGCTACAGGTATTCCTGGGTTAAATCGTAATCTTGTGTATGGTCTTAAACTGGTATTACCAACATGCGCTGAGCAACAAAAACATGTTGAAATTCTCTGTGATATTGATAGTCAATTGATGTTGTTGGTGCAGAAAAAAAAGAAGTTTGAAAGAATTAAGCAAGTATTGATGAATGATTTGTTGACAGGGAAGAGGAGAGTAAAATTAGGAGGAACAGATGAAAAGAAAGATTAAACATATTGGCACAAATTCGTTCCATATGGAACAAAATTGTGCCACGGCGATTGTGGGTGCTCTTCTTAGTGGAGAGACGCACCTTAGGGCGATTGCCAAAAAATTAAATACAAATCATATGTTAGTTAGCAGACGAATAAGAGAACTCATTTCGGAAAATGTTTTGGACTTTTATATCAAAGGTAAGAATAAAGTCTATTTTCTCAAGAAAACAATAGAGGCGAAAAATTATGTTTTCATATCAGAATTTTACAAACTCAATAGATTTTTGAAGCTATATCCAGTATTGAGACCAATAGTTGAAAGAATTCAAAAGCACGAGAGAATAAAACTCGCAATTATTTTTGGAAGTTATGCCAGGGGAATGGCATCTCCAGATAGCGATATTGATATTTTTATTGAGACGAAGGATAGAAATTTAAAGAAGGAGCTTGAGCAATTAAATTCAAGATTGAGTGTGAAGATTGGTTCTTATACAAGGTCCAGTCCCTTGATAAAAGAGATTGAAAAAAATCATATAATTATTAAAGGAGTTGAATTGTTCTATGAGAGAAGCAAATTTTTTGAGTAAGTTAAGAAAAGAAGACAAACTACTTCTTGTTGAGCCGAGCGAAGAGATTAAGGAAGCATATCTGAAAAAATCCGAAAGTTTTCTTTCTTCTGCTAAAATTCTTCTTGATAATAATAAGCTGGAAGAAGCAGTATCTATGACTTATTACAGTATGTATTATGCTACAATTTCTCTATTCTCCAGGGTAGGAATAAAATCTGAAAATCATCAGGCAACAATAGTTCTGCTTAATAAAGTATTTGGGCTTGATAATTCAAAGCTTGCATTTGCAAAAAAAGAAAGGGTGGATAAACAATATTATATTGATTTCCACATTACGAAGGAAGAGGTTAAAGATTTGATTAAATCGGCAGAGAATTATAATTCAATGGTTTACGATTTTATTGAAAGATTGAATAATGAAGCAATTGAGAGATTTAGAAAGATATTCATTAAAATCACTAAATAAATTATGACACCGTTTACTGAGAAGTTGTTGATTGAAGATTATATTGTTGAGAAGTTGAAGAAGCAGGGCTGGCATTTTGTGCCGGCAGATGAACTTGACCGCGAGAGCCTTGAAGAACCCCTACTAATTCCCAATTTGATTCAGGCGATACGGCGCATCAATAAAAATATGGATATTGGTCAGGATGAAATCAGTAAGATATTGAACGAATTAAAACTGGTTACGAGTGGTCAGGAAGGGGCAAAGAAGATTTTGAATTTCTTTAAGTTTGGTGTGCCAGTGAAATTTGAAAAAGAAAGGGTTATTAAATATGTGCAATTGTTTGATTATGGCGCGTCCGAGATTATTCGCAGAGTTTATACTGAGCAAAGCGAAGGTGTTCAGAATGTCAAGAATAAAGATGGGATTGCTTCGCCTTCGGCTCGCAATGACAGAAGTGAAGAGGGGGCTCGCAATAACAATACGAACGAATTTGTTGTATCCCAACAGGTAAATCATTTTGGCCGTGAGAAAATAAGAAACGATATTGTGCTATATGTAAACGGGATACCGCTTGTGAATATTGAATGTAAAGACCCGACCAAGCCAGGAATTTCGTGGTATGATGCCTTTATGCAGATAAAAGATTATGAAAATCTTGTGCCCGAGTTATACAAGTATGTTCAGATTGGCATCGCAGTTGAAAGCCAGGCAAGATATTTTCCAATTGTGCCCTGGCAGGAAAGAGATTCGGTTCACTGCTATGAGTGGCGCTCCATCTCTGCAGGTCATTACGAGGGACAAAGTCCTGAAGAAAATTCATTTGTTGGTGAAAAAGATGGGATTGCCACGCCTTCGGCTCGCAATGACAAAAGTGAAGAGAATGCTCACAATGACAGAAGATTAGACTCCAAAGACACAACAGGCCATCCTGACCCAGTAGACTCCATATTTGAAATGCTTGAACCGAATAGGTTGCTTGATATAATACGCAATTTTCTATTTTATCGTGTGGAAAGGGGAAATGCGACAAAGGTTATTACAAGATATATGCAATATCGAGCAGCAAATAAGATGGTAAAAAGGGTGTTATCAGGGGAGAAGGAAATGCGAAACAGAGGTCTTATCTGGCACTGGCAGGGAAGTGGCAAAACACTTACAATGATATTTGCTGCACAGAAATTGTATTTTGACCCATCTCTGGAGAACCCATCAATATTCTTTATTGTGGATAGAATAGAACTTGAGGAGCAACTTTATACCGAGTTCTATTCCCTTGATATAATTCAGCCAGAAATAATCCAGACCGTTGCTGATTTACAGGAGGTTTTAAGTTATGATAATTATCAGGGTAAGAGGGGTCTTTTTATTACATTAATCCATAAATTCAGATATGAGGAGCTTGATAATCTCAGGAAATATATAGAAGAGATATCCCGAAATAGAAATACCATTATGAATCGGCGTAATGTAGTCGCATTCATTGATGAAGGACACAGGACCCAGTATGGAATCCTTGCTGGTGAAATGAACGCTATGCTCAAGAATGCCTTTATGTTCTGTCTGACTGGAACCCCAATCTCTAAATCCCCGCGTGATACTTATAAAGAGTTTGCGTATCTACCAGACGAGCGATACCTTGACCGCTACTTTATCATAGATTCCATAAAGGATGGATTTACTGTGCCGATTGTCTATCAACCCCGCATTGAAAAAGATGTCCATTTGAAAAGAGACCTGCTTGAGGCATTTCTTGAAGCAGAACTTGAAGAAATTCCTGAGCAGGCAAGGAATACAGTAGAAGAAAGATTGAAAAAACGATTGAATCCAATAAATGTCTTTCTGGAAAATCAAGAAAGGATTGATAGAATTG